>Ga0302325_10000399_pt1 | contig 122541 bp, 117 predicted proteins | sample Palsa_T0_2_FD_201948 | JGI IMG/M metagenome (GOLD analysis project Ga0302325, IMG submission 201948) | Peat permafrost microbial communities from Stordalen Mire near Abisko, Sweden - Palsa_T0_2 | ecosystem: Environmental > Terrestrial > Soil > Palsa > Peat permafrost | place: Sweden: Abisko...
GAACGACGACCTTCCTGTCCCCGGCGCTCACCATGGGATGCCTCGGCGTCATCACGCTCTCGGGTGCGCCCGAGTCCCATCTCGGCATCCTGTCGCGCGAGTTTCAAATCCCGTGCATCATGACCGCCTATCAGCCGAACACCGAAACCCGCTACGTCACGGGCGGCAACAACGACGAGCACTTCAAGCAAATGATTGCAGCTCTCGACGGGAAGAAAGTCCGTCTCAAGTGCGACCATCACGACGTCGCGCAGGTACTCCTCGAAGACTGACCCTCGTAACTTCACGTCTTACGCAGCGCTCAAGACAAGAGAGGAAACGCGATGATAGATCATATGGCCGGTTATTTGAAGCGGTACGAACCCGACGACAACGGGCTGCGCTTCCAGGACCTGGTCTACCAAGGCAACTTCAAGGGGATGGAGCCCGTTCCCGACGGGATTCTCGGCGACAAGATCATGCGCCAGCGCGCAAAGAGCAAGGTCCTCGAGAAAGTCAGCCACCAGGACGTGCTCAGAGACAACTTCACGATCGACGAGCTCAACGATCTCAACAACTACCTGGCCTGGAACATTTGGGACGTGCTCGTCATGCGCGCGACCGAGGGCGTGTCGGGCATGATCCCGCGCCAGGAATACGAGATCTTGGCGTTTATGCACGAGTTCTACCGCTGGCCGGAGATCCTGCGCATGACCAACGATGAGGTTGGAGCACAAGCGATCATCGACATCGGCAAGAGCGCCCGGCGCGAGATCGGAACGAAGGTGAACTGCGTTCACGACTGGTGCATCGGCGCGGTCGGATTCGGCATGGGCCGCTGCGGACTGCTCGCCCTCGAAGTCATCAAACCGCAAGATTTCGTCGAGGAAAGCAACATCATCCTCAAGTTCATGCAGCGCGTTCTGTGGGGCAAGCGCCAAGACGGCTACATCCTCAACTCGCAAGATCGCTACCGCTGCTTGATCCACGACCAAGATTTCCTGGACACGCTGACGCCGCAGCTCGAGGAGATCGAGGCAGGCAGTGAAAAGCACGACGCTTTCGTCCGCTTCAACGCGACCGCCGAGCTGCTCGCCTTCCTCGACCACTACGACTGCCGCCTCGGTCTAGGGGACACCGGGCCCTATCCACTTCCGGACGGAAAGGTCTTGATCGTTCGCGACCTTTTCTGCAACGAAGAAGTCTACCACTGGAGCGACGTGTGCGATCACGAGAAGGTCCCGCACGCGTACACGATGCTGGTCGTCCTGGATGCGGCCAAGATGGGGCTCGAGGAAATTCGGGTCAACGACATCTCGACGACCTTCACCCGGCCCAAGAACTACATCCCGTATATCACCGCAGGCGCGGTGTTCGTGCGCGAGAAGTGGAACACGCCCATGTCCGAGGTGTACTCCGTTCCCATCAAGGATCTCGCACCGCGGCTGCATGGCGTGCAGCAAGCCACGCTCAAGCTCTACACCAAGACCTCGCGCATGTCGCGCCGCCAGTTGATCACCAACGGAATGTACGATTACTACATCGAGATGATCTTACCCCACTTGCGACTGGCCGGAACGTACGAGAAGGCGTGCAAGGAGTACGACTTCTGGGAGATCGACCATCGCATCTCGGATTACTACTACGACATCACCAAGCGCGGCTTCGCACAGGCAACCGTGCCGCAGAAGATCTTCTCGGGCGAAGGCTACCTGCCGTTCCCGGACAACGTCGATCCGCGGCGTTCGAAGTACTTCTGGGATTAACGCCGTTTGGCCGGCATCGGGGTTACGTACGGTAGCGTGCGTAGCCCCAATGCGGCCGGCGAGAGCGCGATGATTGAGACGTTTGGGGTTGAGGCTCTGGGGCTGGTCGAGACCTTCGGCCTGGCAGCGGCCGTGGAGGCGGCCGATGCGATGGTGAAGACCGCGAGCGTCCGCGTCATTACCAAGCAGCAGCCAGGCGGCGGGCTCATCGCCATCATGGTGACCGGGGAAACGAGCGCCGTGCAGTCCGCGGTCGATGCCGGCGTCGCAGCGGCCGAGCGCGTCGGCCGCGTCGTCAGCCGGCGCGTCATCGCCAGACCTGACGCAGACATTCTCGACCTGCTCGAGCGGCCGCCGGTGCGTTGAGCGGCACCCCCGCGCAAAGGCGCGGGAGCTGCCGGGGTAGGCAAGAAGGTAGCCGCATGAAGCGGCCTACCTCCTTGCGCGCGGCTCGGAAGCCGCCGCTCTCGAAAAAGGCCGCCTCGCATCGTCTCACGGGCTCGACGGCGGCGGCTTCCAAACCGGCGTTCAAGCCCGTTCTCCACCGCCGGGCTTTTGAAGACGTCATCTTCCAGATCGAGGAAGCGATCTTGGACGGGCGGCTCGCCGTCGGCGACCGGCTGCCTCCGGAGCGCGAGCTGGCCGAAGCATTTCAGGTAAGCCGCCCATCCGTGCGCGAAGCCTTGCGCGTGTTGGAGGCGTTTGGAATCTTGAGCGCGCGGCGCGGCGCGGGTTCCGAATCCGGTTCGGTCGTGCGCGGCGAAAACAACCAGGGCCTGGCCAACACCCTGCGGCTGTACGTCTCGCTGCTGCGCATACCGCTGCTCGATTTGCTTGAGATTCGAGAAGCGCTTGAGACCTGGTCTTTTCGCGGCGCGGCGGCCCGGGCGACGCCCGACGCACTCACGCGCCTCGGACGGCTAGTCGACCAGATGGACGCCGCGCTCGATCCCGAGGTTTTCTTGGAACGCGATACCGAATTCCACGTAGCGATCGCGAAGATGTCGGGTAACGCGGTGGCGCCGCTGTTCACCGAGGCCTTGCGCGAAGCGATCGCGCGCCAAATTCTCGACGCGTTCCGAAAACTCGACGACTGGCCTGCCGAGCACGCGTGGCTCGTCGCCGAGCACCGCGGTTTGGTGGCGGCGATTCGATCCGGCGTGGCGGAAAAAGCGGCCGGTGCCGCAAGCGATCACATCCGCGACTTCTACCGGCGGATGTTCGGTCCGCAGCCGAGCGTGGCCGCGCCGGCGCGCCCCGCACGGGCATCCCTTGGACGGCGCAAACGCAAGGCCGGCGGCGGGAATTCGCGTTTGGCCTGACCAATCTTACGGTTTACCAGAACTCGGGCGAAACGGTCTTAGAGATGGGAGCGAACGATGAGCCGAGTGCTAGAGACCCCGCGCAAACGTGACAGCCTTCCCTACGGCGGTTACTACCGTCACGACGACGAGTCGGTTCCCAAGTCCGAGCGGGAGCTGACGCACGCCGGCCCGGGCAGCCCGATGGGCGAATACATGCGCCGTTTCTGGCAGCCGGTGTGCCTTTCGCAGGAGCTTACCGACGTCCCGAAAGCGATCCGCATCCTTCACGAGGACCTGGTCGTCTTCAGAGACCGCAGCGGCCGCATCGGCCTGCTGCATCTGCATTGCAGCCATCGCGGGACGTCGCTAGAGTTCGGCATCGTGCAGCAACGCGGCATTCGCTGTTGCTATCACGGCTGGCTGTACGACGTCGATGGAACGGTCCTGGAAATGCCGTGCGAGCCGAGCGACACGCGCCTCAAGCAGACCGTTTGCCAAGGAGCCTATCCAGCGTTCGAGCGCGACGGTATCGTCTTTGCATACATGGGGCCGCCCGAAGCGAAACCGGTCTTCCCGGAATACGACGCGTATCGGATGCCGGCCGGAACGCGCCTGGTCCCCTTCTCAAACCTCTATGCCTGCAATTGGCTGCAAGTCTACGAGAATCTGATCGACCACTTTCATTCGGCCGTTCTGCACAACAACATGACGGTCGATAGCATCGACGCGGAGCTCGCGGCCGGCCTGAACTTAGGGGAAGGCTTCCGCGAGATGCCGGTCATCGAATGGCATGCAACGCGCAACGGCAACGGTCTGATCTTCTCCGCGGCGCGGCGCGTGGCCGACGACCGCATTTGGATTCGCATCACCGAGCAAAACTTCCCCAACTTCGTTGCCACCGCGTCGCTGGTCCCTTCGGCCGCGCGCTTGCGGCACACCACCGTCGCGATGTCGCGCTGGCAAGTACCCGTCGACGACGAGAACATGATCGTTCTGGGGTGGCGGCACTTCAACGATGAGATCGATCCCGACCACATGGGATGCGCGGAAGACTGCGGCGTCGACCGCATCGATTTCCTCGATGGGCAAACGCGGCACCGCACCTACGATGAGAAGCAGCGCGCGCCGGGCGACTACGAAGCGATGACAAGCCAACGCCCGGTCGCCCTCCATCATCTCGAACATCCCGGTAAGTCGGATGTGGGCGTCTACACCTGCCGGCAGCTTTTGCGCGACGCGGTCCGCGGCAAAGCGTCCTCGAACGGTCACGCGCCCGCCGGCGAGTCGCTGCCCGTGTACACCTCCGATTCCGTGCTGCGCCTGCCGCGCCGGGAGGGACCGGAGGACCGCGAGCTGCTCGTGCAAACCGCGCGCCGCGTCGTCGAAATCATGCGCGAATGCGACGAGTTACCTTCCGCGGAGCGCAACGAGCACGCCTTGAAGCGCCTCGACGAACTCGACGGCGGCTTGTAGTCAGTCGAGGTCGAAGCTAAGCGCGTCGAGCGCAGCTTTCTCTTGAAGCGTCGCAGTCGAGCACGGGAAGCGCAACGCGATGTAGTCGCAAGCGCGACAGACTTCCATGCCGCGAAAATCTTCGTGCATGTCCCGGCGATGTCCGCAGCGTTCACACGGACGCGGATCGGCTTGTGCTTGCTGCATCGCGACGACTCGCTTCGGTAGGCGTCGACCCTCCTTCTCCACCAGCGCGAACGCACCCGGTCCGGGGCATGCCTCGCTAGGCCCTTGACGCGGTTGTCCGGCTGATCGACTTCGCCAAGCGCTGCCGGAGCGCACGCGGCGGCGACCGAGCCCCGGGACCCGGCAGATAACCGTCGAAGCCGCTACTCTCCGGTTACGGTTCGCAGTTCAAACCCGTCGCCGCAGCAGGTACCGCTCTACGGAGCGGGCCTCGACTTTCAGTGTCGTTACCGCGCCAAGAAAGGAACCTCTGATGAAGGCTCGATTTGGTTTCGTGCAAGGAGCACTCGTACGAACGCTCGTTGCCGCCGTAGCATGCGCGGCTTTCGCCGTCGCGCACCCGCTCGCCGCCGGCGCGAGGGGAGTGCTTGCCGCTCCGGCGACACGCGTCCTACCGGCGAACGGACTCGAGGTCTTGACGCATGACGGCTGGGTTCGCGGCAAGACGCTCGATGGAATGTCCGCTTTCCTCGGCATCCCATACGCGCAACCGCCCGTCGGAAGCTTGCGCTGGCGCGCACCGCAGCCCCACCCGCCTTGGGCCTCGCCGCTCGATGCGAGGCATTTCGGGTCGCCCTGCCCGCAAGTCAAATCTCCCTTCGGCGTGAAGAGCTCGAATGAAGATTGCCTGTTCCTCAACGTGTTTCTGCCCCAGAACAGCAGCAGCACGTCCCGGCGCTTGCCGGTGATGGTTTGGATTCACGGCGGTGGATTCGTCGTCGGGGCGAGCAATTTGTACGACCCCAACCGCATCGTGCCCCAGGGCGTCATCGTCGTGACGATCAACTACCGCCTCGGCCTGCTCGGATTCTTCGCACAGTCGGCGCTCGACGCAGAGCCGGGCCTGCACGTTAACTACGGCTTGATGGATCAGCAGCTCGCCCTCGCGTGGGTGCGGCGCAACATTGCAGCCTTCGGCGGCGATCCGGGCTCGATGACGGTTTTTGGTGAGTCGGCGGGCGGACTCAGCGTCTTCTCACAGCTGGCCTCGCCGCTCGCAAACGGTCTGTTCGATCGGGCGATCATCGAGAGCGGCTCGTATCAAATCGCTGCCTTGCCGTCGCTGCAGACCTCGGAGGCGACCGGCAACGCCCTGGCGATGACCCTTGGCTGCTCGAACGAGCGCGTCAAGTGCCTGCGCGGCGTGCCGGTCAGCGCTCTCCTGGCGCAGACACCGTCGGAAGAGACGCCGACGATCGACGGTAAGCTTCTTCCGACGATGCCCGCTACCGCATTTGCGCAAGGAACCTTCAATCGCGTGCCTGTCATCGACGGAACCAATCACGATGAGTTCCGGCTCTTTATTGCAGAAGACTTCGACCTCAGTGCGAACGGACCGGTGCAACCGGCGCAATACGCACCGCTCCTGCAAGGCGAGTTCGGCTCGCTGGCCCCCAAGGTGCTCAGGAAATACCCGCTCGCGAACTACCCGAGCCCCGATTTGGCGCTGGCGACACTGTTGACCGACTACGTTTTCAGTTGCCAGGCACTTTCCGCCAACGACTCGCTCTCGCAATGGGTGCCGACGTTTGCCTACGAGTTCTACGACGAAAACGCGCCGGAGGAGTTCCTTCCACCGGTCAGCTTCCCGTACGGCTCAGCGCACGCGAGCGAGCTGCAATTCTTCTGGGACGAATTCTCCCATTCGGAACCGAGCCAGCTCAGCTCGATCGAGCTGCAGTTGGCAGCGCAGATGATCTCGTACTGGACGACCTTCGCTGCCACGTCGAACCCTAACGGGTCCAGCACTTCCTACTGGCCCTATTTCGTCGGCAACTACGACGACGTGAACTCGTTCGTTCCACCGACGCCGGGCGTGGTCCGGGACTTCTCAAAAGAGCATAACTGCAATTTTTGGAAGCCGTTCCCGCCGCCCGCATTTGCCTAGGATCTGACGGATAGCGGCGCCGCCGGCCCACGGCGGCGCCGCACTCTTTGGGGCCGGACCTTGAAATGCCGCCGGACGGGGGGTATTCTTGGGGAGTGGTACATTTGGCCAAAAAGAGTGGAGCCCGTTGTGACTTTCGACCAATGGATTGATGCCGTGAACGCCCAGGTCCGCGCCAAGCTGGGAGACGCCGTCCGCGCTGAGGAGATCTCGTGGGATTCGGCGATCTGGGTCAGCCGCGCCGGAACGGCGGTGGCAACGGCCGCCGACGACGGGGTCACCGCGCGCCTGTGGTTCGACGGCGGCGAGAAGCTCGTCTTTCCGGTGGGAGACCCGGCCGCGGCGCCCGAGCTCGTCGGACAAGCCATCGCGGAGCGTCTCACCGTCCGATAAACTCACAGTCATTCACCGCTTTCACGGTCCGCTGGGCCGGCCGTTGGACCGTTGTCGGATGCGCCGGCGCGGGCCAGGCGCTAGCGTTGCGGGGATGGCACGAAGCGAGCCGCTGAAGCTGCTAGACCTGACCGTATCCCTTTACCGAGCCCTCGGGCCGAGCGTCGTCTTGAGGCGCGAAGCCCAGGGTGCGAGCTGGACGTTCGACGGGCAGTCGGCTTTCGTCGAGATGCAGTCCGGCGGAATCGCGGCGCGATTCGTCGACCGGCCCGCGATCGATGCGGTTTCCTCGTCGCGCGCGGCCGCCGTTTATTGCGTCCCCGAGTTGTACGCCTTGAACGCAGCCGGTTGCGAGCGCATGGTCTGCGACCTGCTCGCGTTTTTCTGCGGAACGCGCGAACCGCGCTTCCGCTTTAGCGGCGCGGAGGCGTTCGAAGCCGCCGGCTAACCCGCGTAGGAACCGCGCTCGAGGTCGTCAAGGATCGTGGTGCTGCGCACCGTCCAGCCGAGCCGCTGCCGAGCGCGCGCCGAAGTCAGTCGCTGGTCTAAGACGAGCGCGTCGGCAAAGGGTCCGAGTTCCTTGCGCGCTTCATCAAGCGGCCACGAGTGCACCGCGCCGCCACGGCCGGCCCCGCGGCTGGCCGCTTCCGCCATCTCGCGCACGGAAAATGCCGTCTCGTCGTTCGCGTTGAAGAGATCGCCGCCGCTTGCGCCGTCGAACATCAGAACGTACAGGCGCGCGAGATCCTCGACGTGGACCACCGCCCACCGATTGCGCCCGTCCCCGACGAAGGACGCCGCACCGCGATCGCGGGCCGAGCTGACGAGCATCGCCGGGATTCCGCGCCCTTCTCCGTAGACGTCACCGGGCCGTACGACGCTCGCTCTGACGCCGCTGTGCGCGCCGTCGAGCGCGATGCGTTCGAGTTCGGGCCGCCGCGCGACGAGCGCGGGCGGATTCAACGGCGCATCCTCGTCGGCCACTCGCTCGCCGGTGTCGCCGTATGCCCAGGCGCCGCTCGTATAGACGAACGGTTTACCGCTGTTTGCCAAGCCCTCGACGATGGCACGCAGCGCGAGCGACTCGATATCGAAGGCGTTGGGGGCGTAGAGCTGCACCGCGTAGATGACGCCATCCGATTGCGCGGCAAGCGCCGCGACCCGCGACGATTGGTCAACGTCGCCCGCAACCGGCTCGTGGCCGGCAGCTCGAAGTTTGGCAGCCGCCTCCTCCGAGCGTGCCAAACCGGTAACGGCGTGCCCGGCGGCGGCGAGCTCTCGGCAAACTGCCGAGCCGATATAGCCGGTCGCTCCGATAACGAGAACGTTCATCATGCAATCCTCTTCGAACCCTGGTGAGGTAGTCCGTGATTCATCAGGACAACCGCTTTTACGACCGTGCCGGTTTCCGAAATCGTGGATCGCATCGTTGTTTCAGCAGGCTTTCTCACGTCGCGGCCTTGCCGGCGCGGGGCCGGAATTGCAGGCGGTAACCGACCGGCATCAGCGCAATGCCGAAGCGATCGCGCAGCGCCCCCCAGATGCCGCGCGGCAGAAACAGCGAGAAGAGCAGAGCGCAAGCGCCGAGGCCGACGAGATACCACACCCCGCTGCCGCCGAAGAACGTCTCGATCGCGAAGAAGATGACCGCTCCCAGGACGGGGCCTTCGAACGTCCCCAGCCCCCCGACCAGCGTCATGAAGATCATATACGCAGTCCACTGAACGCTGAAGTACGTTTTCGGCTGGAAGCTGATCAGCGTGGCAAGCGTCAGCGCGCCGGCAGCGGCGCAGCCCACCGCGGCCAGAACGAAGATCAAGCACTTGGTGGCCATGACGCGCACGCCAACCGAGGCAGCGGCTTCCTGGTTGTCGCGGATTGCCTGAATCGACGCGCCGACGCGGCTCCGCAATAAAAGGAACACGGCCGCCACGAGCACCGTCATGACCGCGAGCGCGAGCCAGTAATTGAGCGCGCGCCGCGTATCGGGCGCGAATGCGGAGAGCGCGATCAGCGACGTGCCGGTCTCGCCTTGCACGAGCCCGTCGAGGTTGACCAACAGGTGCGCGAGCTCGGCGAAGACCCACATACCGATCGCGAACTCGCCGCCCTGCAACCGAAGGGCGAACGTTGAAAGCGGCACCGACACGAGCCCCACCAATAGCGGCGCTAGGATGAGAGCGAGGTACGCCTCCAGCCCCGCGTGGGAAAGCCGGATGGCGGCGTAGGCACCAAGGCCGAAGAACGCCTGCTGGCCGACGGAAACCAGGCCGCCGTATCCGGCCAGCGCGTTCCACATGGCCGCCATGATCACGTAAATCAAGAGCGTGGTGAGCCGGTCCGTGAGATACGGACCCAAATAGAACGGACCGAAGGCGAGCAGGACCAAGAGCGCTCCCAAGCAGCTCATCGCCCCGATCGAAAGTGGGCTCCAGCGCTGGACGACGATGCCCGGGCCGCCGCTCAAATGGGGGCCCTCCGCAGCGCTCCGAACAGCGTACGCGGATCGCGGCCGGCGAGGACGAATCGCGCGGCAAGCACGACGAAGAACACCGCATGTCCCGCAATGAGGAAGCCTCGCGGGCTCACCTGCGACCCGAGATTCTGCGCCACGCCGAGCACGATGCCGCCGATGAGCGTTCCCCACAAGGATCCCGTTCCGCCGATAACGATCGCCTCGAATGCGAAGATGAGCTGAGCCGGGCCGGTGTAGGGATCGAAGGTCGCCCGCATGCCGAGAAAGGTACCCGCGATCGCGACCGTCGCGATCGCGATGGCCGCGGCTGCCGCGTACACCCGGCGCGAATCGATCCCGACCAGTTCGGCGGTATCGGCGTCTTCGGCCGTGGCGCGAATCGCGCGCCCCAGCGGCGTGCGATTGAGGAAGAGCTGCAGTCCGCCGAGCAATGCGAGCGCGACGCCGAAGGTCAGCAGCGCGAGTTGCCCGATCGTCACGCCCCCGCCAACGGTCCAGCTATTGAAGGCGAGATCCCCGATGTTGGGCGCAAGCGAGCGCGTGTCGGCCCCGAACTTCTCGAATAGCAGGTTGTCGAGCATCACCGCGAGCCCGAAGGTACTGAGCAACGGCGTGAGCGCACCCGAACGCAAGCTCCGCTCGAGCACCGTGCGTTGCAGCAGCCAGCCTGCGGCCGCCATCGCCGGGACGATCGCGACGAGCGCCAAGAAGGGCGAGACGTTCCACCGATCGGCCAGCATCCAAACCAGGTAGGCCGAGAGTACCGCGATGCTGCCGTGCGCCAGATTGATGATGCGCAGCACGCCGAACATGAACGACAAGCCGCACGCGATCAGCGCGTAATAACCGCCAAGGAAGATTCCTTGGACGATTTGATCGGCCCAGATCACGACACGGCGCTTCCCGCGTCCGGCCGCCGTAGACCGAAGTACGCTTCGGTCACCCGCTCGCGGGTCATGTCGGAAGCCTTCCCTTCGAGGACGATGCGGCCTTCGAGCATGCACGCGACGCGGGTCGCGATCCGCAAAGCACGCGACAGATCCTGCTCGACGAGCACGATCGTCGCGCCGCCGGCGATGACGCCTTGCAGCGATTCGTACACCATGTTGACCGCGACGGGCGACAATCCGAGCGATACTTCGTCGAGCAGCAGAACGCGAGGGTTGGTCATCAGCGCGCGCCCGATCGCGGCCGCTTGCTGCTGGCCGCCCGAAAGGTCGCCGCTGCGCCGCCGCAGGAGCGGGCGCAGCATCGGAAATGCCTCGAGCACCGTCTCGAGGTTCCAGTGCCCCCTGCGCCGCGTCTCTCCGGCAACGGTCAAGTTTTCCTCAACCGTCATGCCTGCGAACAGACGCCGCCCCTCAGGCACGAGAGCGATACCCATGCGGACGCGCGCGCTGGCGCGAACCGCGCTGATGTCGGCCCCGTCGAAGAGCACGCGGCCGGCGGATATTCGATGGGCGCCCGATATCGAGCGCAAGAGCGTCGTCTTGCCCGCGCCGTTTGCGCCGACGAGCGCCAGGATCTCGCCCTCCGCAAGCGCGAAAGAGACGCCGCGAACGGCCTGCAGCAAGCCGTGGCGCGCATCGAGCTGCTCGACCGCGAGCAGGCTCACGTCACCCCGCTGCCGAGGTAGGCCTCGATCACGGCCGGATGCGCGAGCGCCTCGTCGGGAAGACCTTCGGCGATGACGCGCCCTGCATCCATGCAGACGAGCCGTTCGACGACCTGCAGCAAAACGTGCAGGATATGTTCGATCCACACGATCGCGATATGACGGCGGCGCAGCTCGCGGATGATCGCCACGAGCTCGGCCGCCTCGCCGTCGGTCAGACCTGCACCGATCTCGTCCAGCAGCAGCACTTTGGGATCCGTCGCGAGCGCGCGCGCCAGTTCGAGCCGCTTGCGATCGAGCAGACCGAGCGTCTCGGCCGGGCGGTTCGCGACCTCGAGCATGCCGCAGAGGCGCAGCGACTCGATGCTGCCGTCGTAGGCGCGCGCACCCTTGTGGCCGCCCCCCATCGATGCAGCCACGAAGACGTTTTCGAACACCGTCATGTCGCCGAAGGGGCGCGGCACCTGATGAGAGCGCGCGATTCCCAACCTGCATCGCGAAGCGGCGTCCAGCCTGGAAACGTCGGCGCCTTCGAACGTCACCGTACCGGCCGAGGGCCGGTAGGTTCCGGCCAGCACGTTGAGCAGCGTCGTCTTCCCGGCGCCGTTCGGCCCGACGATGCCGACCGCTTCATCAGCGCCCAACCTGAAGTCGAGCTCGGCGACGGCCACGAACGCGTTAAAGCGCTTGACGATCCCGGCCGCGGCGAGCACGCTCGACCCTTGCGCCATCGGTGGCCTTCTTACGAGCGGTCAGCTATACGGCAGCAACTTCGCGGTGACGGGAACCTTCGGATCGTTCGCGTGTTCCGTGATGACCATGTCGAAGGGGAACTTGCTGCCGGCCTTTGATTTCACCCATTGGGAACCGATGATGCTGGTGGGCGAAACGTTCGGAAACGGACCGGCCAAGAAGTCGACTTTGCCCACGATCGTGATCGTGTTCAGCGCGCCGAGAGCCTTCGCCACAGCCGCCTTGTTCTTCGCCGCGGCGCTGTTCTTAAGCGCCTGGAAGCCCGCGTCGAACAAGGACAATGAGGCGCCCAGCTGCTGATTCCACTGTTTGCCGCTCGCGCGCTCGTAACCGTCGGCAAGTTCGCGCGAACTGACCCCGGTCAACGACGATTTGTAGGGGAAGTCGCGATGCCAGTAACAGGCCGTCGCGAGCTTGTCCCCGAGCGAGCCGAGCGCTTCGACGTTCGAAGGAAACAGGCCGGTCTTGGCGATTTGCGCGATCTTCACGATCTTCGTATAGCCCTGTTGCGATGCTTGCCGCCAGAACGTTGCGAAGTCGGGCGGGATCGGGAACGTGTTGAAGATTTCGCAGTTCTCGGCTTTGTATCTCGCGATTTGAGCCGAATAGTCGCTGGTGCCGTCTTCGTATGGTCCCGGGTCGATGACGGTAAACCCGGCTTTTTGCAAGTCGGGGATCAAGTGCTCGCGAATGGCGTTGCCGTCGGCGTCGTTCGGGTACAGCACGCCGACTTTCTTGTTGGTAGGCAATTCGTGCCATTGAGATACGTAGCAGTCGAAGAAATTCTTGACGCCGAAACTGAAATGATAGGTCCACTTGAACGGCGACGGTTGCCCGGGCTTTGCGCCACGCCCGAAGTACCACGCTTCCCAAGGCATGACGGTCGATAAGCACGGTACGCCGGCCGCTTCGCAAGCATCGGAGACCGGGTTGACCGTCTCGGGCGTCGAGGTGGTCAGCATGAAATCGATCCCGTTGCCGTTGATCAGTTCCTTCGCCAATTGACCGGCGCGCGCCGGATCCGACTGCGTGTCCCGGTCGAGGATCTCGACGGCATAGCCCGTGCCGCCGGCGGAAAAGCCTCTGGCGAGGGACTTGCGCACGAGCTCGAGCACGTACGGGTCGCCTTCACCGAAGCCCGCCAACGGGCCAGTGCGGGGACTGATGAAGCCGACCTTGAGCGCTTCGGCCGCGCGCGCCGATCCCCACAGCAAGGGCATTGCCCCAGCTAGCGCCGTGCCCCCGGCGGCGGCACCCACGCTCTTAACGAAGGTGCGTCGTGAACCATTGGTTGGCATGAGAGCCCTCCAGCGTCGCCAGTTTCCTACCGTCGCAGCTTTGTCGCGGGCCCGCCCGTACCTTCGCGGCATTAGACCCGCTCCGACCGTCGGCTGCCGCTGGACATTCGCAGCGAGGACCTCGACGACGGTCTGGTATAGTCCAGCGCCGTGCGGGTCAACCTGACGTACCAACGCTGCGGAATCGTCCTAGCGCCGGATGGTTCGCTCCTCGAAGCCGAGGGAGTTTTGAATCCGGGGATCGTTCGCGACCGCGGCGGCACGCTGCTGATGTATCCGCGCATGGTCGCGCCGGGCAACGTGTCGCGTGTCGGCTTGGCTCGCGCAGTCGAATCCGCGAACGGTATTGCATTCGAGCGCGAGGGGGTGGTTCTCGAACCGCGCAAGGGATACGAGCGACGTTCGGTTGCGGGCGGCTACGGGTGCGAGGACCCGCGCGTCACGTTCATTCCGCGCCTGGATGTTTACGTGCTGGCGTACACGGCCTTTGGCCCGGAAGGGCCCCGCATCGCGCTTGCGATTTCCTCCGACGCCCATGCCTGGACGCGCTTGGGCCTCATCGAATTCGCCGACGATGCGTTCAACTACGTTCCGAATAAGGACGGGGCATTTTTCCCCGAAATCGTGAGCTCGCCGAGGGGCGTGCCCTCCTTCGCTTTCTATCACCGGCCGATGCTCAAGTCCAACGTCGAAGGGCAAGCACCGATCCCGCTTCTGCTCGCAATGCCGGCCGAACGCCGCGAAGTGATGTGCATCGCTTACGTGGCGGCCGAGCGCGCGCTTCGGGATGTCGACGGGCTGCGCTTCGTCATGGAAAGCGTGCGCGTGCTCGAAGTCGGCGAGCGCTGGGGCCGGCTCAAGAACGGAGCTGGGACGCCGCCGGTAAAGACGTCCGCGGGCTGGCTTTCGGTATTCCACGGCGTCGACTCGCTCGAACGCCCCGGCGGCGGCGCTTCGCTGCACTATCGTGCCGGCCTCGTGCTGCACGATTTGGAGCGGCCGCACGAGGTGCTGTATCGCTCGGAGGAGCCGTTCCTGCGACCCCAGACACCCGAAGAACGGCTGGGAATCGTGAACGACGTCGTGTTTCCGACCGGCATCGACCCACTCGACGAGGGTCGTTACGACCTGTACTACGGCGCTGCGGACGCCAAAGTCGCTCGGGCTCGGATCGAGGTTGCATTCCAGGATACCTGAAGGCCCTGCACGGCGGGGGCAAGGCAGCATAGCTTCCTTTTCAGCCGGGCTGTAGGGAAACGGTGGCTCTTCCGGCTAGCTAATGAAAAGAATGTTTTTGCCCCTCGGCCGCTGCTCGGCTGGATGGTGGCAGGCTCAAGCGAAAGCGAGGCTACCTTGTCACGATCGCGTCTCGACCGCCGGACATTCCTCAAGGTGTCCGGTCTTGCTGCCGGCGCCGCGGCCGGCGTTCCGGTCTTCATTCCTAACCTGGGGCGCAGCGCCGACACGCTCAAGATCGGAGTCAGCGAGGAACTGACGGGCGTTTACGCTTACCCGGCGCGCAACGAAATCAACGGCATGCGCATGGCCGTCGACGACCGCAACAAGCGCGGCGGTGTGCTCGGCCGCCAGGTCGAGCTCGTCGTCGAAGACAACGCGAACAATCCCGGAACGGCTGTTGAGAAGGCCCGCAAGCTGATCCAGGTCGACAAGGTGCTAGCGCTGATCGGCACCGTGAACAGCGCCGTCTCGATCGCAACCAGCGGCGTCGCGGCCGAGAACAGGATCCCGTTCATCGATTCGGGTGGTCATGCCGACCAGGTGACGGGCAGCGAATGTCGCTGGTCGACGTATCGCACGTGCCATAGCACGTGGATGGAAACCCATGCGACCGGTTACTCGATCGAGAAAAAGTTCGGTAAGAAGTGGTATTTCATCACGCCCGACTATTCTTTCGGGCACGCGCTTCTGACCGGCTATCAAGACATGCAATCCAGATTGGGCGTTCAGGTCGTCGGAGCGGATTTGACGCCGCTGGGCACGACCGACTTCAGCGCGTATTTGACGAAGGTCTTGGGCGCTAAGCCGGACGTGCTCATCCTGATGGTCCAGGGCGACGATCTGGTCAATGCTCTCAAGCAGGCCAATTCGTCCGGCCTCCTCAGCCGTCTTCCGGTCGCAGGCCCGCAGGGCGAGCTGGAAGTCTTCTGGTCGCTGCCCAAAGAAGCGCGCGTTGGGTATTGGGGCTTCGAATGGTATTACAATAGTCCGATCGTGCTCGGTGGTAACGCACGCGCAAAGCAGTTCGTGGCCGACTATACCGCAAAGCACAACGAGCCGCCAACGGCCCGCAGCGCGTTCGGCTACATCACGGTAACGCGTATGATGGACGCGTTCGCAGCGACCAAAGGAACCGATCCGGTGAAGGTTGCCCGTGCGATCGCCGGCCCCGTCGACGCGTTGTGCGGATCGCAGGCGCGTTATCGAGACGTCGACCATCAGTTGATTTGGCCGATGTGGTTCGGCGACGTTCGCGCCGACGGCACGCCGCACGATCCCAAAGACATCTTCAACGTCATCGACGAACAGCCCGGGGACCGCATCGAGCGCAGCGATGCCGAGATGCAAGGCATCTGCAAGATGGCCTACCCCTGAGCGTCCGGTGATCGAACGGCTCGCTCCGGAGGTCGTCAACGGGATCGTACTCGGCTCGTTCTACGCCATCGTCGCGATCGGGCTGTCGCTGATCATGAACCTTACCGGGACCATCAACCTGGCGCACGGTTCGTTCATGACGCTGGCGGGCTATCTCGCGTTCGCCATCATGTCGCGCGGGGGGAGTTTTTGGGTGGCCCTCGGCGGCGCCGCGTTGCTCACCATGGTCGTCGGCGTTGCGGTCGAGCGATTGTTCATCGCACGGCTTTACAAGCGCATTCCGCTTTACAGCCTGCTCTTGACCTTCGGGTTGTCGCTGATCGCAGAAGAGTCGTTTCGCCTGATCTGGGGTCCGAGCTCCGTGCCCTTTGCGGTCCCGACAAACTTGCAAGGCTCGACGGCGCTCGGAAACATCGTGCTCCCCACCTATCGCCTGGTCATCATGGGAGCGCTCGTGATCGTAATAACCGCGCTGCTGCTCTTCCTGTACCGCACTCGGCTCGGCTTGCGCCTGCGGGGCGCGGTGCAGGACCCCGACATGATGGCGGCACTGGGAACGAATACTCGGGTCCTCTACACGGTGAACTTCGCAGTCGGCGTGCTGCTGGCGGCGATCGCGGGCATCTTCGCGGCCGGGTTGCTCGGGCTGCAGCCGACGATGGGCAACAGCCTACTCATGCCGGCCTTCATCACAGTCGTGATCGGCGGAATGGGCAGCCTTATCGGCAGCATCGTCGGGGGTCTTTTGATCGGGCTCACCGTCAGCATCACCACGCTTTATCTTCCGGCGGCTTCGGAGATCGTCATGTACGTGCTGATGGCGGTCGTTCTGCTGGTCAGGCCGCGCGGTCTTTTCGGCGAGGCCGGAATATTCGGATGAGGCTCCGTGCAAACGCCGTCGGGACGTCGCTGATCGCGATCGTGCTGCTCGCGTTGCCCTGGCTTCTCCCTGCGGCAAAGCTGAACATCTCGCTCGGGACGACGGTTCTGCTTTTCGCCTTGGCCGCCTCGAGCGTCAACATTCTGCTTGGCTATACCGGCCTCATGGCGTTTGGGAATGCGGCATTCTTCGGGGTCGGCGCCTACGCTTCGGCCCTGTTTGCCATCCATACCGTGCCGAGCTTGCTGCCGGCAGTTGCGGTCGGGTCGATCGCGGGGATGCTTAGCGCAATGCTCGTCGGCCCGTTTTTGATTCGCCGCCGCGGCATCTATTTCTCGCTCTTGACGATCGCGTTCGGACAGGTCTACTACTTCGTCGCGTATCGCTGGAACGACATGACCGGCGGTGAGGACGGGCTCACGGTTCAGCGGCCGCCTCTTGCCGCAGCGAAGGGCGTCGACGACGCCCAGTTCTATTTCTTTGCGCTGGCAATCTTCGCACTCTTCATGGTCGTTCTTTGGTACGTGCTTCGATCGCCCTTCGGCTTGACGCTGCGCGCGATCGGTCAGAACGAGGTGCGGGCGCGCTACCTCGGCATCGACACCAATCGATTCGTCTACTTTGCCCTGACGCTCTCCGGCCTCTTCGCCGGGACGGCGGGCGCGCTGTACTCGATGTCGATCAATTTCGCGTATCCGCTCTTGATGGATTGGCACCAATCGGGCGACTTCGTGATGATGGTCGTGCTCGGCGGGACCGGGACGCTGTGGGGGCCGCTCGTCGGAGCGACGATCTATGCGCTCGGCGCAAACGTCCTGAGCAGCGCCACCGAAGCCTGGCAGATCGCCATCGGTGCGCTGTTCGTCGCGTGCGTTCTGCTGTTCCCGCGCGGCCTGCTCGGGCTGGGATCGCGCTCGGGCGGCGCGGCGCCGCAATCGCTCGCAATGGAAGCCGGGGCCGAGCCGGTCGCGCTCGCCGCGCAAGGGTACGAGCCGGTCGCGCAGCGAGACCTCGGGTGAGCGCCGCGCCGGTCATCCTCGAAGCGACCGGCGTGCGCCTGGCGTTCGGAGGCGTGCGCGCCGTCGACGGCGTCGATCTGCGCGTTCGCGAACGTGAAATCGCCGCGCTCATCGGCCCCAACGGCGCAGGCAAGACGAGCCTCTTCAATGCCCTGACGGGCTTCTTCTACCCGGACGCGGGCACGGTCCGCTTTCGCGGCGAGGACGTTACCCGAATGCCGAACTGGCAGCGCATCAGCCGAGGCATCGGTCGCACCTTTCAATCGCCGAGCATCTTCCCGGAGATGTCCGTTGCGCAGAATCTGACGATCGGCATCCAAAGCTCGTTTCGTCTGTCGCTTAGCCTTCGTCCGCCCTCCGCCGGCCGGCGCCGCGAACTCGAAGCGCGCCTCGTCGAGCTTCTCGGCTTCGTCAAACTCGAACGTTTACGGGATCGGCAAGTAGCGGAGCTATCGCACGGGGACCAGCGGCTCGTCGAGATCGCGATGAGCCTCTCGACGTCGCCGTCGCTCATCATGCTCGACGAGCCGACGGCCGGCCTCGCCGAAGCCGATACGTCGCGCATCTTGAGCATCGTGCGCGACTTGCACGATCGCTTGGGACTCACCGTACTCTTCGTGGAGCACAACATGCGCTTCGTAGCGGCACTGGCGCAAACCGTCACGATGATGGACCGGGGCCGGGTCCTGCTGGATGGCCCGCCATCGGTCGTCCTCAAAGATCCTCGCGCGCGCGACGCGTACCTTGGCGCGGAAGAGTCCGTCCGTGCCTGATGAACCGCTGCTGCGGCTCGACGGGGTCGACGCGTTTTACGGAAAGAGCCATGCGCTACGAGGGGTATCGCTCGAAGTGCACGCGGGTGAGATCGTCGCTCTGCTCGGGCTCAACGGGGCCGGCAAGACGACGACGTTGCGAACCATCATGGGACTGCTGCCGCCGCGGGCGGGTACGATCCGTTTGCGAGGAAGGCGCATCGACGGCATGCCGGCCCACCGCGTGGCGCGGCTCGGCGTCGGATACGTCCCCGAAGGCAGGCGCATGTTCGCGAACCTGACCGCCGGCGAGAATCTCGAACTCGCCGAACGCCCCGGCGGCGAGTGGTCGATCCAGCGCGTGTTCGAACGATTCCCGAAGCTGCGCGAGCTGCGCGGGCGCAAAGCCGGTAAACTCTCGGGCGGCGAGCAGGAAATGCTAGCCATCGGACGTGCGCTCGTCGGAAGTCCAGCCCTGCTGCTCATCGACGAACCCTCACAAGGGCTAGGCCCCATCATCGTTACCGACGTCTATCGAACCCTCGCCGAGCTCCGCGCCGGCGGCGTTGCGATTCTCCTCGTCGAGCAAAACGCATTGCTTGCCCTCAGGGTAGCGGAACGCGCCTACGTCCTCGATGATGGCCGCGTCGTCTACGCCGGAGCCGGCGCTGATCTCGCCCGCGACCGGGCTCGCATCGGCACGCTGATGGGGCTTCCGAGCGACGAGTTGCCGGTTTCGTGACGTCCCTGCTAGTCAGCCGGCGGGAGCTCGCTGTCGAAATACGCATCGGGCACGCTCGCCGGAAAGTTGATATCGTTTAGATCGTCGACGACTCGCTCGGTCCTCGTCGATGAGCCCTCGCGCAGCGTGGCATCCGCCTCGATGTGAACGATGGTCCAGATAGCAGCCGGCCCGATCGGTGCAAAGCGATACCATACGAGCGCGTGCGCGTGCTTTTCGTCGTATGGCCGATCGTACGTCAGCTGAACGATCTGGAAACTCGATTCCTCGACCCATAGCGCGCGCAACGGATAGCGGTCCGGATCGATCCGCGGATGCAGAACGAGGTGGTAGCAGAGCCGTTCGCCGACGAACTCTTCGCCGGCCAGCAAGACGTCGTAGACCTCGGCGCTGGCGGTCACGGTCGCTATCGTTTGCAGCGGGTCCGCAGTCAGGTTTGGAGGCAGCGACGGAAGCGGCGATGCGCTGCCGTCGGGAAGCGCGCGGTAGAAGCCGAGCGGCGTGTCCAAGGGCCCGGCGATATAACCTCCGCGCAGCAGAACCTTCGATGCCGCCCCGGCCGCGACCGTCCGCGCATACGAGCGACCGTCGCTCATTCGAACGATGAATTCCACGCGATCGGTTTCGGAACAAAGCGACGCCAAGAACGTGTTCTCACAGTCGATCCGGAACGACAGGTACCCAGGGACGACACGAGCCTGCCAAACGCGCTGCGCCTGGCGAAAGATATCATCCGGCGACGGAGCCGTCGTCGCTTGGGCAAGCGCAAAGAGGGCCAGCTGGATCATTTGACTCGCTCGGAAGCATAGCACGAACGCGGACGCGCCACGATCTCGCCCCGAAATGAGAATACGTGAGGACTCCGAAGGCTTGGTGCGTGCACGCACCGAGCCGTCGCGCGGCGCTTTTTGTTGCCGTGCTGGCCGTTGCGGTCGTCGTCTTTCGCGGCCGCGCGTGGTTTTTTCCGTACGGTGATGCCTCGACGGGCTTGTACCTGCATATCGCGGCAGCTTTGCTTGACGGTCATCTGCCCTACACCTCGGCCTGGGATTACCGGCCTCCCGGCCTCTTCGCGCTGTACGCGGCGGCGTTGGCGCTCTTCGGCCCGCGGCTGGCGTGGAACGTCCTCACCTCGCTCGCTCTCGGCGCAACGGCGCTTGCAGTGGGGCTTCTCGCGCGGCGGCTGGACGCGCGAACGCCATCGAGCGCGGCCTGGTGCGCGGCGGCGTTCTTCGTGCTGCTGGCGCCCGAAAACGACGGGCTCTGGGGCAATACCGAGGTCGAGATTTCGGCCTTTGTCGCGTGGTCGCTTTGGTTCGCAATGTGCGACCGGCGCGGATTCGCGGCGCCGCTGGCGAGCGGCCTTCTGGCCGGGTGCGCTCTGCAATGCAAGCTCTCCGCGCTGCTCCTCACCTTGCTCCCTGCCGCTATCATCCTGCTCGGTAACGGCAATGCGGCGCTCAAATTCCGGCGCGCGTCTCTGTTCGTGGCAGGCTTCGCGGCACCGATCGCGGTGGAAGTTGCGGCGTACGTGCAGGCCGGCGTTTTGCCACTCTTGCTCTTCGCGACCTTTGATGCAACCTCTCGCCGAGCGCACGAGCTCAATCTCGACTACTATCGGGCAAACGTGCGCTGGCTCATCGGCCAGCTTTTCATTCTGGCTCCGCAGATCGAGCTCGCGCTTTTCGCACGGCCGGCATTCCCCGCCGCTGCGCTCGCATCATGGGGATGGCTGATCGCGGCCCTGGCCTCGATCGTCCTCGAAGGAGAGTTTTTCCACTATCATTTCATCTTGCTCGCCGCGCCTGTGGCGCTGCTGGGAGCGCTCGGATTCCTGCGGCTCCTGCGCAGGTTCGCCGGCAGTGCCGCACGACGCCGTGCGATTTGGATTGCCGTTTTCGCGCTGACGTTCGGGTTGCACGATTACTACGAGACGGTTCAGGGCGCTACGTTCGCTGTCCACCGCCGGCTCTTACACGATGCAGGCTGGCGAACCGACCCGACATCGGCCTTGATCGCAGCTTTGCGGCGCGTAGCACCGGGGGAACGCTCGATTCTGCTCGTCGGACAGAGCCCGTTCGTTTACGATCTGCTAGGCGTCGCGGCGCCAACGCGCTTTACGGCTCCCGTCATCTGGCTCGACCCCCGTCTGTCAGCGATGGCCGGCAGTGACGCGCAGGGCGAGTTAGCCCGGCTTTTCCGGCTGCAGCCGAACGTCGCGGTCGTCTCAAAGCTCGACGATCCGACCTACGACCCAGGTCGAGTACGGTTGCTCAAACGGTGGCTGGGATTGAATTACCGTCCCGTTTTTGCCGCGACGGATTTCACGATCTTCCGCGCTATTCGAGCGACGCGGAGCGCGTCTCCTCGGATCGTATCGCGACTGGAACGGGCCTGCGCTCGATCGGAGAGGAGAGCACGACCAGGGTAATGATCTGACTCGACTGCGCCAGGTAGTCGATCACTTCTTCCAGGTGCGCGACGTCGCGCAGGACGACGCGAGCGATGAATGAGACGTGACCCGTGACCCGATGGCATTCCAGAATCTCCGGCCGAGTTCGAGCAAGTGCGGCAAAGCGTGAATCCGGGCCGTTGGGTTGAATGAGAAGGAAGGCCGTTACCGGATAGCCGGTCTTGCGGCCCGCAATGTTGGCTTGATACCCGAGGATGACCCCGTCTTCTTCTAACCGGCGTACGCGTTCGGTGACGCTCGTGGCCGAAAGGTTGACCCGCGCTGCAATTTTTGCGAACGGTTCCCGGGCCTTCTCCTGAAGCACTTCGACCAGGGCTGCGTCGATGCGATCGAGGCCTTGCCCTCCATGCGCCGAGCCGTTCCTTCGCGCATTCACCTTATTCTGGGAAGCCACAGCAATCAGGGGCTTATTCCGTGGATTGTGTCTTCCCTCCGAGCCGCGGTACTCGTACGCTCCGTAACGCACCGCATGCTCGACTGCATCATCGCAACCTGTTCAAGCGTTCCCGATCTTGACCCCGACGATCGTTTGCTGCTGCAGGCCCTGCGGGCGCGAGGGTTTGCGGTCGAGACGGGCGTCTGGAACGATCCGTCCGTCAACTGGTCGGCGGCGCGCCTCTGCCTGCTGCGTTCGACTTGGGACTATCCCAAACGCTTCGAGCATTTCTCGCGTTGGCTCGACGCGACCAACCGGGCGACGCTCGTTCGCAACCCGGCCTGGCTCGTCCGCTGGAATAGCCACAAAGGATACTTACGTGACCTCGCTCGCGCGGGCATCCCGACAGTTCCAACCGCCTGGATACAGCGCGGATGCCGGGCCGATCTTGTCAGCCTGCTCGCGGACCGCGGTTGGAGCGAGGCCATCGTCAAGCCGGCGCTTGGAGCGGCCGGACTAAACGTGCTTCGGGTGTCGCCTGGCTCGATGGAGCACGCGCAAACTCACCTCACTTCCCTACTGAAGGACCAGGATGTTATGCTGCAGCCCTACCTGGAAGCGGCCCCGCACCCGGAGCTCTCGCTCGTCTTCATTGCGGGAACGTATTCCCACGCGGTTTCCAAGAAAGCTTTCGATACGAAGCTTGCCATCGGAGATGCCGCCGCGCGGCGCGTCGCGCCGACGGAACGCGAACGGGACGTGGCCGCCCGAGCGATCGACGCCGTGCCGGGCGGGCCGCCCCTCTACGGGCGCGTCGACATCTTTCGAAGCGGCAACGGCGCCGTCTTCGTAAACGAAGTGGAGTTGATCGAACCCGCGCTGTACCTCGGCGCCCACCTACCGGCAGCAGGCCGCCTCGCCGACGCAATCGCACGCGAACTTTAGGACGAGAACCCGCTCGCAGCAAGCCCTGGAGAAAGGTTGGCGAAGTCCGTGGAATCCGCCGGCAAGACGGGCATTCGCCGTGCATGCTGCGTATGCAAATGTCCCGCCGGGGGCTATCATCCACGCAAAGATAACCCAAGTCACACGCGACGCGAGGAGACCCCCTTTGCGCCCGTCACGTTCGTTGCCGACCCAGATGACGCGCGCTCTCTGCCGCACGTTCGCCGCTGCATGTTATTTGGCACCGCTGGCTGCCTCGGCTCATGCAGGAACGGGGACAATGGGCCTCATCTACGTAGCGGATCCGTTCGCGCCGACGGGAAATGGCCCCGGCATCGTTTACGTCTTTCCGCAACGTGGAATCGACCCGCAACCCATCGCAGAGATCCGAGACGGAATCGAAAGGCCGGAGGGCCTCGCGGTCGATGCAGACGGCACCCTCTACGTGGCCAATAACGGGGACAATACGATAAAGGCCTATCGCGCAGGCGAGATGCGGCCGAGCAAGATCTATCAGATACCGCACCCTTACATGGGCGTCGACGACGTCGCGGTGGGACCCGACCGAACGGTCTACGCGTCGGGTTCGAGCCGCAAGGGGTTCATCGCGGAGTTTCCAAAGGGGTCGACGCAAGCCGGCCTCGTCATAAAGATGAACACGGACGCGATCGCGGTCGATGCCGGCAATAACCTTTACGCCGTTCTCGCAGCGTCGCCCGCGCAGGTGTACGTCTTTTCTCCAGGATCGACGCGCGGAACGAGTCTCGATTTCACGATGGGTCTCTCCTACGGAATCGCTATCGACGCGCAGCACCACATCGTCGTAGCGGACCTCGGCACACAATCGATCGAGATCTTCGCCGAGGGGTTCCAGCAGCCGTTGCGTACGATCACCGATGGCGTCGTCAACCCCGCGCGTTTGGCATTCGACGCCCGCGGAAACCATCTCTACGTTACGGTCGCCGACGACTATTCCACGTGTCCGACCGGCGCTTGCCGCATCGTTGTCGGCTACGAGTATCCACGCGACCGGATTTTCTCCGCGTTCTTCTTCGCTAGCCCCGTGATCGTCACGGGCTTCGCCTACGGGATCGCCTTGAGCCCAGCGGTGTATCATTAAACTCCGCCCGCCTGCAGTGGAGAGCGCGATGCGGTTCGTCCCGAAAGGTTTCCAAGGCCTGATGCCGGCGGCCGCGCTGATGGCCGCAATCGCCTCGGCAGCAGCGATACCGGCGGCTGCATCCGCGCGGCAGAGTCTGGGACCGTGCGAAGAAAAGGCGCCCGCCGCTCGGCCGGAAGCACTCCTGTACGTTTCCGATAGCTACGATAGCGTCGTACGGATCTTCGAAGAACCTTCGCTGCGCTGCGTGGGCGTCATACGACGTGGGCTCAACCAGCCCAGCGGTATCGCGCTCGATAGGCACGGCTACCTTTACGTCGCCAACTACAATGCTCGCAACGTAGCGGTATACGCGCCTGGCCTCGACCGGCCCGTCCGTATCTATCGGACGGGGCTAACTTCCCCGAGCGACGTCGCCATCGGTCCCGACGGCACGCTCTACGTCGTCGACGGGGGCATCCTAGGATACGATTCGAACGTCGTCGAGTTCGCTTCGGGCAGCACCGCGCCGGCGCGTCGATTCAGGATCGACCAGGGCCTCATACGCGCGGTCGCGGTGGATCGGCAAAACGTGCTGTACGTCTCGTATGTAACGAACGGCGGCGTGGAGGGAGAGGTCAACCGCTACGCGCCGGGGTCGACGCAAGGCACGAACCTCGAGCTCTACGAACTCGGGGCCGGTACGTTTGGGGTCGCCGTCGACCGGGCGGGCGACGTCCTGGTCGCCGACAGCGAGAACTTCAAGAGTTACATCAATATTTATCCGCCCGGGGTGACCCTGCCCTCAATGACGATTGACGTCTCCTCCGATAGTAACACCGTCAGAGATATTCGTCTTACGCATTCGGGGCGGCTCGCAGTAGCGATGGGCGCCTACACGACGATCGTCTGCTTTGCGTGCTCCGGCCAGTCACGGACGATTAACGTCACCACGGACGGCGTCGCCATTTTTCCCGCTTCCCTGTAGGAGAACCGAACCGTGGCTTCGAGGCGAACGGCAGCGATCGTGTTGACGATCATGGGAGCGTGTTTCTTTTTAATGGGCGCCGAGGCGAAGCTCCCTCAGGCGCGGCACGCTTCGCGGGGTTGTTACCCCCGGGCGACTCCGCGCGGCGGCGCGCGGCCGGCGGCGTGTGCTGCGTTCGGCGGACACCGGGAGGCGTGGATATCGCCCGACGCGACGCGCGGCGGGATCTTCTACGTGTCCAATTTCGATATGAACGAGATCCAGCTCTTTTCAACTCGCGGCCCGGACCATCGATCGCTGGGCGTTCTGACGGGGCTTAACTCGCCTCAGGGAATGACGGTCGATCGGAAAGGGAACCTGTACGTGGCCAACACCAACGGCAGCGACGTGCTCGTCTTCCCACGTGGGGCGACGTCTCCGAGCCGCACGCTCTCCGATCCCAACGAAGGCCCCTCCGACGTGGCGGTGGCTCCCGACGGAACGGTCTATGTGAGCAACGAGACAAACGACAGCTTTACGGGCGGCAGCGTCTCGATCTACCCGCCGGGTGCAAACGCTCCGGCCGAGACCTTGACCAACTCGCAGTTCTACTTTGTCGTCGGAGTCTACCTCGACGGATCCAAGAATCTATACGTGAGCTTCAATACGTCGCCGAGCGGCGGCGGCGAGGTCTTCCAACTCACCAAACATGGCCGGAACTGGTCGACTGCCAACACGGGAATCAACGTGACCTGGGCCGGTATGCCGGCAGTCGACGACGCGGGCGAGATCGTCGAGCCCGATCAGGGTGATGAATACGTGCGCGGCAAGGTCGACGTGTTCGGCGCGGGCGCCGTCTTGCTCTACGCGTTCGCCGGGCCTGCCAACCCGATCGCCGTTGCGCTCGCCAATGGCGAGATGCGGGCTTACGTGGACCAACCGGACGATGATAGCGCGCAGGTTTGGACGTACCCTGGCCCAACCGTCCGCCTCAGGGCGACGATCCCGACGGCAGCAGGCGGCACGACCGGGATTGCTGTCGACCCGAGCGACGAGCATGAGGTCGCTGCGCTCTCGACGCCCGGCGCAATCGACAAACGTCTGCGGTTTTATGCATCCCTTCGCGAAGAGGAGGAAGTCGCCGAATACCTTTCCGACGGCGGGGTCAAGCGGCTGATCTACACGTGGACCCGGCCCGAGGGAATTGCCACCGATGGTTCCGGCAACCTGTACGTTACCGAAGACGGCGGCAGCGTCGTGCGGTACCCACGTGGGCGTGGCGTGCCAAATGCTGCGTGGTCGAAAGGCCTGCGTTACCCGTCGAGCATCGCCGTCGACTCGCGCGGCAACATGTACGTCGCGGATCACTATCCATCGACCGACGGCGTTATCGTCGTCTTTCAGGCCGGACGCGACGCTCCGGCATACACCATACTCGACGGCATTAGCGGGCCTACCGGATTAGCGGTTGACGCAAGCGGCGACCTTTTCGTTTACAATTACAACAGTTCGGCAATCACGGAATACCTGCCCGGGAAACGTCACGTGCATCGTTCCATTGCGACCTGCTCGACGTCGCAGGGAGGGATCGCTTTTGACGAGGCGGGTAATTTATATGCGAGCGACACGTGCAAAGACGGCGGCGAGATTTCCGTATACGCGCCGGGCGCAAGCAAACCGTTCGAACGCGCTCGCTTACCTGGGCCAAGCCAAGTGGCTGTATCTCAAGACGGCGTGGTGCTTGCCGTCTCGAGCGATGACGGGCCGCGGGTCTACGCCTTCGAAGCGCAGACGCTAGCGCCGCTGGGCAGTCAGCTCATCAAGTTTTCTTCGGGCTACGTTGCAGGTCTAGCCGGCGTGCTGCCGGCCCTGCCTTAAACTTCGCGCTGTCGCAATGCGGCGAGAACGTCGGAGGCGTTGCGATCCGGCGGGAAGACCGGATAGAAGACGCGCTCGATCGTGCCGTCGCGCGCGATCCACGCGAGGCGCCGCAGCAGCGTGTGACCGGCCGCGACGAACGTCGGTAAGCGCAGCGCTTGCGTGAGCCTCAAGCCGGCGTCGCTGAGGACCGGGAACGCGACTCCCAGTCGCGCGACCATCTCCCGCTGGTACGTACTGTCCTGAGTGGAGAGGCCGAATATGCGTGCACCGTGCGCGGCGAAGTCGGCCTGCAAATCCCGATAGCCGCAGGTGTGCGGCGTGCAGCCGCGCGCCCCCGGGATCGCGTCCCAGTCGGGCGTCAAGGACGGTTCGCCGGGGCGCCCGGTACGCGGATAAGCGAACACGACGATCGGTCCCGCTAGCGCCGAGAGGTCGATCGAGGTGCCATCGGTGGCGGGTAGCGCCATTGCGGGAAGCCGCGTCCCCAAAAGATGCGCCGCCGCGCCGTCGTCGATGGGAATCGGCAGCCCGCCGGGCAGCACCGTCGGATCGAACGCGCTCCAATCCCCCAAGTCCGTTTCATGCATTCGCGCCACATTCGCCACCCGACTCCCTGCGGTCCCGCCTGCCAAATAGGCGACGTCTTCGTCGGCCAATAGGCAATGAAATTCGCTCGAAAGTGAGCATCGTCACACACGCCTGCAGTGCGCGTCGTTGCTAACCCGACATAGTGAACAGCAGATGTAACGTGTGACGGATCTCACTGCTCCTGCCGTTGCTCGCGACGGTGTCGTCTGCTAAACTTTAGTAAGGTGCTTTTGAACCGCGAAGCGGCGAAAGCGCAATAGTCTCACTCGACCGGCAACGGTTGCGTTCGGGGCCCATCACTGTGCGCCTTACGTTGACCATACCGCGAACGAACTTACATTCCGGAGGACGAAACATCCCATGCTTCAGCACATCTCTCGCTACGGCCGTCAGCTTGCCGTCGTCGCACTTCTTGCCTTCACCCCCGCAGCGATCCAGGCTGCCGTGGTTCTACCGCGCGGCGATGGCGATACGTATAACACTCGGCCCGTCCACTACGGACTGATCAATTTCCATCCCAAAGAATTGCTGGTCACGTTATCGACGACAGAGTCGACGACGGCCACTTTCCACGTAAAACAGCACAATAATACGGTGGATCACTTCCGCGCCCTCATCGGCTGCGCCCTTGAACTAGGCGGAAAGCCGAAGGTCAGCATCGACGGCGAGAAGGGTACGATTGATTTCCCGGCGACCACCCTGCCCCTCGACACAGACGTGGTCTGTCAAATTACTGTCACGGGCAAGGGCGGCGTCACAGGCACGTTGCCGGTCTACGCCGTAGTCGGCATTTAACCGCTCACAGCCGGTAGAATAGTACCGCCGGCGCGGAGGCTCGAGTTCGGTAGCCTTAGGCGCCTCACCGATCTCATGGAAGAACAAACGATGAATGAGCCGTCAGACTTCTGACGGCTCATTTCTCTTGAGCTGGCTCGTCGTTCTGGTTCGTGCTCTGCGGGTCGTCAGCGCCTCCCACCGCGAGGAACGTTACGATGTCCCACGCGTTGTGAATCCCGATGAAGATCAGCAACAAGACGCCGCCTGCCAGTACGAATAGCGCTTTCACCGCGATGGTGAGCAGCATGATCGCACCCGCCAGCGTCGCACCGTAGCCAAGGAAGGGAAGGATTGTATACCAGATCCAGTCTTCGAGATCCGGGTTGTAAGCGGTCAGCCTTTTCGTGCGGTGCATCAAGCGCGACACGTACACGAGGCCGGACAGACTAGCGAGGCCGAGCAGCGCCGCCGGGCCAACCAGCGACCCCCAGGGAGCGCTGAGGATCGCTGAGACGAACAACGCCGCACAGAAGTGCACGACCGTCGGCGTACTGAACGTCGAGATTCCATCATGGCTCGGCCGCGAGCGCTCCGTCCCGGTGACCAAGGTGATCACCACGAACATCAATCCGGTTAGCGCGGCAGCCGACGAGCTGGTCATGATATAAAAACTGGACCACGCTGTGAGAACGGACGACGTGGTTTGAATCATCCTACGGCCTAGTGATCTTTGCCGCGAGGGTCACGAGCGTGAGTTACCCGCCATCGCGCCGAGGGCGGTTGCCGCTTCGCAGGCGGCGCGCTCGCCGGTTTCGAGCGCGCCGTTCACCGTGCCGCCTTGGCCGTCGCCCGATGTCGCCTCGCCGGCAAAAAACAGCGTGTTGTCGACGGACGCCGCGAGCGCGGCGCGGGCATCGCCGCCCCCGACGGCAACGTAACTGTACGCGCCGCGAGCGAACGGGTCGCGGCTCCAATCGTGCATCACTGCGTCCTCGTACTCCTTAAGCGGGAGCGCCGGTTCCTCGAATAACAGTCCGAGGCCGCTTAGGGCGCGTCCAATGACTTCTTCCCGTGAGGCGTTGCTCAGCGCGGTCGCCTTCGGACCGCCGGCCCATGCCACGATCAGTTCGCTACGCACCGGCACCTGCGTCCAATAGGCCGGGAATGGCTGCCCTACCGAGCGGAAGAACGCGCCCTCGCGGTAGCGCCCAGCTTGGATGCGTTCCCAAAATGCCGTACGAAACCGAAGGGTCACCTTGACCACGTGCCCCATTTCGATGTACTCGAGCGCCTTGCGTTTGGCCGCGGGCAAGTCCGGGTCGAACACGACTTCGCCGCCGGAGCCGCTGTGCCGTAAGACGCCGACCGGGAGCGTCACGATGGCGGCTCGCGCACGGATCGTCCGCGTTTCGCCGTAACTGCTTTTCGCGTCGACGGCGACCGCGCCGGTGCGCCACGAGATTCGCCGCACGACCGTCGAAAGACAGCTCTGAACGCCCGCCGAGGCGCAGGCATTGCGCAGGCGCTCGAACATCGGCCGATAGCCACCGAGCGGCCGCGCGCTTGCAAAATCGACGCCCGATAGCAACTCGGCCGCGATCGCCCGCGCGCTCGCAATCGCGGGATCCGCTGCCTCGAATCCCTCAACGAACGCGCGCGCCGCCTCGACTGTTTCGCGCTTCGACTCGTCACCCTGGAAGCGTTTCAGGTATCGGTCGACGCTCTCGTCATCGGCGAGCGAGTGAGCCCCTTCGAGGATCTTGGCGGACGAGGGGAAAGTGTCGTTTGCGGGTTGCAGACGGCCATCCTTGGAGCGCGTCCACGACTCGCCCGCGGTGTCGATCGCCGCTGTCCCAGTATCGCGGAGCAACGCCATCGTCTCCTCGGCGCGGCCGTGGATGAACTCCGCGCCGAGTTCCGCCGGCACCGCCGCGCGCCCGCCCGGACGCGACCACACTCGGCCACCCTCGCGGTCGCGTGCTTCTACCAGAATGACCCGCAACGATCGCCCGGCTAGGCTACGAGCCGCCGCCAAGCCCGCGGCGCCGGCGCCGATTACGATCGCATCCGCGTCCATGCACGGGAGTATACCGGTCTGCTAGGCTTAGCCTTCCTGAGCGAGGTTGATATTGCCATCGCTCGAGTGCACGTCGAAGTGCCCATCACCGGCGCCGACGCGCACGGTCTGCGAGGCCGAGTCATCATCGCCGTCGTCGTTCTTGTGCTCCGTCGCGCCCGTTTTCGCTGCATCGAAACCCGAGAGGCGGACTTTCCCGTCGTCGGTCTGCGCGTTCACCAGCGTATCGGACCCCGCGGCGAACCCAAGCGTCACCGAACCATCGCTCTCGACGGTGCCGTCGCGCACTTGCAAACCGGTGCCTACCACGCGGCCGTCACTGCTGGTTGCCTCGACGCGCGTGGCAACGATCTGACGCATTGAGATCCTTCCATCCGATGCCGTGACGTGCAGCGCGGGCCCTTCGTAATCTTCAACCGTTATGGAGCCGGTCCCAATACTGTTGAGCGAGGCCTCGGCGCGCAAGCCGCTCGCTTTGATGTCGCCGGCATTGATGACGGTGACCTCAGTTTCCGGAGGCACGACGACGGTTACCATGCGGTCATCGCCGGTCGACCATCTCTGTTGCTTGGTCGTGGCGATACGAATCGTGTCGTTGTCCTCGCTTGCCGCGATCGGGACCGTCGCGGGGAAGAACCCGCCCGACGAGCCGGCGCCCAAGCTGACGTCGATATGCGCTGTCTTGCTTGTGAGGATCGTAAGATCGGCATAGCCGATGTCCACACTGATAGCCGGATGCGCGCCCGCGTCAAAAACCTGGTGGGGGCCGCCCTCGACGAGATGCCCGCCGGAGGCGGTTTGCGCCTCGCCGCCCTGCGCGAAAGCTGCACCGGGCCGGCCGGGATGAAGCGCCACAAAAGCCTCGCCGATGATTGCGAGTTCGACCACAATCAATGCCAGGATGACCGTGCTACGCGGATTCATGCCCGATGTACGGCCGGCCCGGGGCTGTAGTTTCGCCGGCCAGGCAGCATAGCTATTGAGCGGACGCTTGCTCGCCCTTGAGGCTCACGCTCCGGTCGTCGCAGCTAACCTCGGAAGTCAGGCCTCGAACGATCGAGCCAAGCAGCAAGAGCTAGGAACAGAAACGCTGCCGGCCACAGCGCGGCGCGATGCAACACGATTAGCAGCAGCGTTCCCATTGCGGCGCCCGCTAGATAAGCGGTCCATGCCCAGGCCGCGCGCGCTGCCTGGCGGCGAGCGCCGCCGTCGCTGCCGCCCGCGAGCCCTCGGGTTATCGCCGTCACGAGCGTACCCGTAACGTACGTTGTTGAAATCCCCGCCAGGCCCGCTTTCGAAGCAACGACGCTCTGCGCGCCCATTGAGAAACTTACCAGCACGATGCAAAGTGGGACGACGAAACCTTCGGCGAAGCCCCCGAATGCGACGCTTGCCAGCGCTACGAGCACGCTCTCGGCGGCCACGATGACTGCGGCGCGACGGGCGTCGACTTTCGCGCGAAATACCGGTAGCGCTGCGATCGCACCCACGACGAAAGCCGCAATTGCGATGAGCGGCGGCACGATTCCAAGGTTCCTCGGCACGGCACCGAAGCGCGACGCGAGCGCGATACCCAGCAGCACCGTATTCCCCGTCATGTTAGCGGTAAACACGCCGCGAAAGCCGACGAAGGAAATCGCATCGACGCACCCTGCTGCAAACGACAATCCGTAAAAAGGTGAAACCACCGTGCGCATCGTCGACTACGGCTGGGCTCCATGCGCGGAGGCGAAGTTCAATCGAACGAGCTGTGCGTAAACTGGCTCGTCACGGTTCGAGAACGACTTTGATGTAGCCGTCGCTACGTGCATCGAACTTTGCGAATGCGTCGGGAGCCTCGCGTAATGGGAGCCGGTGCGAGACGATGGCGCTGGGTTTGATGCGTCCGCTTACAATCGCGTCGCGCAGGTGATCGTTGTAACGCTTGTCGTCATCGCGACCCATTCCGATCGTCACGCCCTTCTTGAAAAGTGTCCCCCAGGGGATGAGAAAGTCTCCGTGTTGGGCCGCCTCGTCCGTCGCGTGGGGATCGCTATCGAGAAAGACGCCAATGATGCTTAGACGACCGTTCGGCGCGATAAGACGGGAAAGGTCGCTGATTACGTTCGTCGGCTTTTCCACGGAGTAATTATGCGGATCTCGCGCTTGAAACCCGACGGCGTCGATGCATACGGTCGCGCCCAAATTCGCATCCTCGCCGCGCCATGCGATCCCGCTTCGCTCGCGCGCGATCTGTTCGAGAATCCGTTCGACCGGGTCGCCTTCGCGCAGGTCGATCGGCTGCGCACCGAGTTCGCCGGCCTTGTCGAGCCGCTCTGGGATAGCATCCACGACGAATACTCGTATCGCTCCCCGCATGAAGGCACACATCGCCGTCAAGAGCCCGATCGCCCCGGCGCCATAGATCACGACGATATCGCCGGAGCGGACCCGAGCGAGCTCCGTCGCGTGAAAGGCCGTGGGAAGCGCGTCGGCAAGCAACACGAAATCGTGTTCCCACCGATCGCCGCTCTCCCCGGGCAACCGCAAGCAGTTAGCATCGCCGAATGGAACGCGGAGAAGTTCCGTTTGCGCCCCGCTGTAGCCCCCCATGCCGGGATAGCCATACGCCGCGCCCGCTTTCCCGGGATTGGTTGTAAGGCACTGCGCTGAGTAGCCATGCACGCAGTTCGGGCAAAAGCCGCAACAGATATGCGTCGGCACGGTAACGCGGTCCCCAACGCGGACGTTTACGACGGCGCTCCCGACACGCTCGACGACACCGAGGGGCTCGTGTCCGATCACCATCCGTTCGCCGCCGCCGAGACGCCCTTCATAGATGTGCAGATCGGAGCCGCAAATTGCGGTCGACGTCAGCCTCAGGAGCACGTCGGCTGGAGCTTGGAGCACCGGTTCGGCAATAGCTTCGAGGCTAATCTGTCGAGGCTTATCGAGTACCACTGCCTGCATCGAATCTCTCCTCCCAATGAAGAAACAGTGCGCCGACCGTACGAGCATTTTGCGCCTTCGACAGGGAGTCTTATTATCTTCCGTCGACCTCATCCCGGCGCTGCGGCGTCGAGCACCGGCGCAGGTCATCCGCAAATGCGGCCGGCGGCGTATCAGGACAGAGCCGTCTCAAATGCTCGCTAACTCACTCCAGATGCAAAGGGAACAACCATGAAAAAAGTCTCTCTCGCCCTCACGCTCGCCGCAGCACTCGCAGCGCCGCTTGCAGCATCCGCGCAGACGCTGCCGGATGGTGCCCCACGAAACGTGCTCCTAGTCGTCGATGCGCGCTCCGGTCGCATGGTCGGCGAACTCGTCCCCGTCGATGGTCAATCGCACGCGCTCCTTATGATCGGCAACGTTTCGACTCGGCCTGCGGCTGTGGCAAAGCCGGTCCCACCTGCCGCACCGGCCGCACCGGCCGTCCTGACGGTCGGACAAGAAGACGCGGTCTACGATGCCTTCTTCCGCGCGCAGTTCAACATCCCGTCGGGCTTCTAGGCATCGCAAAAGCGACTATTGCCGGGGCCCTGCACCACGTCCTCGGTGAGTTCGAGATCCGGTGACATTACTAACGAATAACGTTCGGGTTCGGTTGTAGGCCGTTCGCTAAAAAAACCGGCGACCGCTTGTGCGAATGTCCGGAGGCTCGCCGGGCCTTCGTGCACGATAGACTACGCCATCAGCATTCACGGAGGAGCTGCATGGCCAATATCGGTGAACCGCGCCGCGAGACCTACGAACCGCCCGAGTCCCTCCCCATTCCGCAGCCGGTGCGCATGCCGGCCCCGGAGCCAGTAAAGGTGCCTGCGTGACCACCGGTTTCCGAGCCTGGCGCGTCGTGCTACACGGCGAGCTCGCCTGGCTCACCGGCGTGGTCATGCAGATCGCATGGCCCTATCGCGAGCCTATGCGCGGCGTTCTCGACTCACCGAGCGGCGGAGTTCACGCCTGGCTGCATCTCGACGAAGCGTACGAGCACTGCAGGCAGAACACCAACTTCGGAGTATCGACGCGGCTCGTTCTGGGCTCCGTCGGTATCGCCGGTCGCATCCTCGAACACGACCTCGGCTACCGTGCCGAGCTTGCGTATCCGGCGGCGCTCTATCCGTCGGCCAACCAGCACGGGCCGAGCCTTAAGCTCGTGCAGGCGCTCTCGCGCTTGTACGGTTGCGAGGTCGGGGCACGCGTTCCATATCCGGGGCCGCCTTGGTGGCAGCGCATGAGGACGGAGAAGGCGCAGCGCTACTACTAAGTCTCATCCTCGGAGAAAATGGAGTACGCGCTCAAGAAACCGCGGGACTATGCAATGCTCGTTGCGATGCGATGCCGTCATGATCGCAGAGGGGGCAGCACGCCGGTCTCCTTGAAAGACGGGTGACTGAGCAGCCCGCCGCCCCGGTGCCGAACCGGGAGCCCCAACACCTGTACACGACAGGAGAGATTGCGAGGAATCGATGAGCAGGAATGTTGCCGATGCCCTCTGGGAACTACTGCACGCTGCGGGAGTGCGCCGATGCTATGGGATCGTCGGCGATGCCCTCAACCCGACAATCGACGCGCTGCGGCGCAATGGGGGCGTCGAATTCGTTCACGTCCGGCACGAGGAATATGGCGGCTTCGCGGCCGTCGCCGACGCTTATTTGACGGGCGATCCCGTCGCCATCTGCGGTACGGCTGGTCCCGGTGTGACGCATCTCATCAACGCAATGATCGACGCGCGCAAAGAGGGAGCCCCGATCATCGTGATCGCGGGCGACGTCGAGTCGGGAATCATCGACACCGATGCGCTCGAAGAACTGAATCCGTATCACTTCTTCCAAACGGCGTCGCTCTATACCGGCCGCATCGTGAATCCGCACCAGGTGCGGGCGGTCGTGCAGACGGCCCTTCGCACGGCGCTTTCCGACCGTGGACCGACCGTCATCTCGCTGCCGGGCGACGTCGCGGTGGCGCCGGCATCCGGCACGCTCGATCCAGTCGTTCGCCCGAGCGCGCCGGTGCTGCGCCCGGCAGACGCCGATCTGCGCCGGCTCGCGGCGATGATCGACGCGGCAGAGTACGTCACGATCTTCGGCGGAGACGGATGCCGCGAGGCGCACGACGATGTGGTCGCACTCGCAAAAAAGCTCAAGGCTCCGGTCGGGTACACGTTCCGCGGCAAGCAATATCTCGAGTACGACAATCCGAACGCGGTCGGAATGACCGGCCTCATCGGATTCGGGGGAGCGCATCGCGCGATGCACGATGCCGATCTTCTCCTGCTGCTTGGCACAGACTTCCCGTTTTCGGAGTTTCTGCCCGACCACGCCGTCAAGAAAGTCCAGGTCGACCGGGTCGCCAAGCACCTCGGACGGCGCACGCCTATCGACCTTGGATTGGTCGGAAACGTCAAGGACACGGCGGCCGCGCTTCTGACGCTGGTTGCGGAGAAGACGAAGACGAAACATCTCGATAGCGCTCTGGCGAAGACTCGCGAATGGTACGATTCGCTCAACCACTACGTTAAGCGCGGCCCGTCGCTTCGGCCCATTCGTCCGGAATATTTGGTCGCTACGCTCGACCGCCTTGCCGACGACGACGCCTTCTTCGGAATCGATACGGGGACGCCGTGCATCTGGGCCGCACGCTACTTGCGCGCCCACGCCAAGCGCAGCATCTTTGGCTCGTTCACTTGGGCGTCGATGGCGAGCGCGGCACCCAACGCCATGGGCGCCCAGCTGGCGTCCCCGGGGCGCCAAACGATTGCCTTGAGCGGTGACGGCGGATTTACCATGCTTGGTCTGGGCGATATGCTTACGCTCGTCGAGCGCAAATTGCCGGTCGTCGTGGTCGTGTTCAATAACGGGTCGCTCGACTTCGTGCGCATCGAGCAGCAAGAAGCCGGCGTCGTCCCGTTCGGCACCGACTTCCAGAATCCCAATTTCGCCATGGTTGCGCAGGCGATGGGAGCGAAAGGCATACGGCTCGAAGATCCGGCCGACGTCGAGGACGCGTTGCGCGAGGCGCTCGCACATCGCAGCGGCCCGGTAGTCCTCGATGCGGTCGTCGATCCGTACGCCTTGTCCATACCGGCGCACGTCCCACTTCATACGGCGGCCGGCTTCACCTTAAGCGCTTGGAAGCAGATCGCAAATGGCCATCCCGGCCTCGTCATCGAAGAGATCAAGCATAACCTCGACCTTGTGAAGTCACCCGGCCTACGCCCATAACAGGACGGCCGGCGAAGGACGTCTTAGACATGAAAACTTCGCCCGCACGCGGCAGCCCGCCTGAAGGTCGAGCCTCGAGACGGACTGCGCGTGCGGACCTCGCTCTTGAGCCCGAGTCGCTCCCCAGCGGCTTCCACTATCTGCCGCAATACTTCGACGACGCCGGCCAGCTAGAGATCGCGAACGAGGTTCGTAAACTTCTCGAGGCAGCACCGCTCTTTACGCAGACGATGCCCAAGACCGGAGCGCCTTTGAGCGTTCGCATGAGCAATGCCGGTGAGTTCGGCTGGGTAACGGATCGAGAACGCGGTTATCGCTACCAAAGCACGCATCCGGTGAGCGGAAAGCCGTAGCCGGCGATTCCCCAACGCTTCCTCGAGGTTTGGGCCGGCGTCACGGGCGAAGCCGTTCCGCCGAATCTGTGCTTGATCAACTATTACGACGGCGAGGCGCACCTCGGCTTGCACCATGATCGTGGCGACTCAAGCTTGGATGGGCCGGTCGTTTCGATTTCGCTCGGTGACGACGCCACATTTGCAGTCGGCGGCCTATCGCGTAAAGACCCCGTGAAGAGATTCGCACTGCACAGCGGCGATCTCGTTTGGTTCGGCGGCTCCTCGCGGCTTATTTTCCACGGCGTCGAACGGATTCGACTTGGGACTTCAACGCTGCTGAAGGCCGCGGGGTTATTCGAAAACGGACGGATCAACGTTACTTTGCGACGGATAGTCCGTGAAGGGCAGCGCCCGTGACGCGCGTCGCTGCGATTTGCGCCGCACTGGTCTCGGCAATCTTCTTCGGGCTGTCGTAAATCCTTTTCAGGGAGAATGGCGACACGGTGGTGAGCCCACAGCCAGATATTCTTCGGTCTTGCGCTACGACGATCGCGGCGTGTTGGATCGCTTTGGTCGCTCAATCTTACCGAGGCCGAAGAGCGAAGAAATTTTCTTGCAAAAGGTACCGAGGGTGGCACGCCTATCCATCAGAAATGCTAGCAAATAAACATACCTTAATCTGAATTAAGCAGCGGTTCGTGCACATTAAGCGGAGGTGACGTAGAGCGCGTCGTCCAAATAACACGTGGGCGGCAATCCAGCGGTGCTCTTATTTTTTTTTGGAGCTTTATGTCCGCGACCCTTGTCGAAGCGCTTAAAGTAGATTTTCGGACCCTTTCAGTTCTCGCCAAGCTCCAAGGCAATCTGGTCGAAAGCGATATTCGTGCGACCCGGCCTCGTCGCTCGGAATCGAGAGATGCGCGAGATGAGGCGGAACTGCTCGCAATGCAGACGTTGAAGGAAGAATGGTTCGCCGGTTGGCGCGGGATGACCGGCGAGTTCTTGCGCGCCAAGGGCGACGGCGTTGCGCGGGAGTTCGGCGAGCCCGACGCGCTCGATCGGTACGTCGGAGAACTTCGCGACGCGTCTTCTCCTATTCAGGCATGCATCGTCCTGCTGGAACTCGCGACTTTCGATCTTTATTGGCCCCTCGCACAGGACGTGCGGTCCTATAATGGGATCAGCGTCGACCGTTCGGCGCAGGACCGCTTCCTGGCAGAAGTCGCGAAAAAACTGGGCGCCCCTCCCGAGCGTGGCAGGCACTTGCGCGCGACCGCGTTCGAAGCCTATCGGGACTTACTTGGTCAGGGCAATTTGGCTGCCTCGGTCATCTCGAAGTCCAAAGCCGGACCCTTGGCGGCGCGGCTTTCATCGTTGTCCTTGGCCGCCTTCGGGATGCCACTAGGGCTGCCTGGATCCACGATGATGGGAACGCGGATCGCGGAGGACGGGCTCGGCGCCATCGCACCGGGAGGAGCGCTCGACGAAAATGGCCCCGGCGCGCTCTTGTGCGGAGGAGCGATTTTCACCCTCAGCGCGCAAGACGCCGGTCGTCGAACGCAGTTCATTGCGGCGGACCGTCTCGCGATCGCCGCCGCGAAGTTCGAAGCACTGATACGCGAGCTCCTTGGGCAGAAGCAATACGATCGGATGGGTGTCCACGAAGCTCTGGTAGCGTACTCGAGGATCATCCAGTGGATCGAGCACCAGCTCATCGACGAGCTGGACCGGCATGAAGAGATGGACTATGGCGCGCTGCGCCGCAGCCTAAAGGTGTTGCGCAAAGGTTTCGATCGCTGCGTCGCGGCCTTCAACCGATAACCGCCTGCGCTCAACCCTGCGCCGGCCCGATTGGATCGGGCCTCAAACGTCTCGCCCTTTCGACCCTCTCTGTAAACCCGGTGAGAGACGAGCTCATCTAATATTTGTCGGCGGCGGGCCGGTTGAAGTAGTGGCCTTCGTCGAGGTCTTCGATCAGGCCGGGATGCACGGGCTGCCAGCTCAGAAGCTCGCGGGTCTGAGCGCTCGATGCCGGGCTGTTCATGCCGAGAAAGCCCGCGAGCCATGAAAAGTGTGCGGGCGCATCGTCGGACGAGATCGAGGCGACGGGGACGTTCAACTTTCTGCCCACCACCTCGGCGATGTCGCGCAACGGCACGCCTTCGTCGGCGACGGCGTGCACGACCGAACCCGCCGGCGCGCTCTCCAGCGCCAAACGAAAGAGACGTGCGGCATCCCTGACGTGCACGGCAGGCCACTCGTTGCTGCCATCGCCGATATACCCGGAGACGCCCTTGTCGCGCGCGATGCCGATGATGCGCGCCATGAAGCCATAGTCACCTTCGCCGTGCACGGTCGGTGAGAGGCGAACGACGACGGAGCGGATGCCGCGCGATGCGAGGGACACCGTAAATTTCGCGGTCTCGGAACGCTTTGCCGGACCACTGGGCTGGTGGGCGAGGTCCGGTTCGTCTTTTTCCATCGCGACGCGTCCCGGCGCGACGCCGAGCAGGCCGCCGGCAAGAACCAGCGGGCGATCGGTGCCGGCGAGCGCTTCGGCGATGGTTTCGATGATTCGGCGATCCGCATCGGCCGCGCCCTGGAAGTCGCCCGAGAACGCCTTGCGGTGATCGAAGGCAAGATGGATGACGCCCTCCGATGCGGCGGCCGCGCTCCGCACGACGTCGAGGTCGTCTAGCGAGCCGCGATGGACCTCGACGCCGGCTGAGGTGAGGGCAGCAGCCGATGCGTCCGAGCGAGCGAGGCCGCTGACCTGGTGGCCGGCGCGGATGATCTCGGGGACGACGTGGGAACCAATCCAGCCGGACGCACCGGTTACGAAGACCCGCATTGGGATACTCCTATGTGATGTCAGTAACTGACATAGAGCATACCACTGATGTCAACCGCTGTCATCATGTATACTCGAATCCATGAGCAGATGGCAGCCGGAGGCTCGCGGGCGCCTCGAGCGCGCGGCAATGGAGCTCTTCGGCGAGCGCGGGTTCGAGCAAACGACCGTGGCCGAGATCGCCGCCCGAGCCGGCCTCACGGAGCGGACGTTTTTCCGGCACTATTCGGACAAACGCGAGGTGCTGTTCGGAGGCAGCTCCGGGTTCTCGGGGCTGCTCATGCAAAGTATCGCCGATGCGCCCGCCGGCGCGACGCCGATCGACACGATCGCCGCGGCTCTTGCGACGGCCGGCGAACTGTTCGTAGACCGGCTCGACCACGCGCGGCGGCGCCAGCGCATCATCGACGCGCATGCGGATCTGCAAGAGCGCGAGTTAATCAAGCTCGCGTCGCTCGCAGCATCGCTTGCAGAAGCATTGCGTCAACGCGGTGTCGGCGATCCGGCGGCGCGTTTGGCCGCCGAAGCCGGGGTTGCCGTTTTTAAGGTTGCCTTCGATCGCTGGATCGAGCTGAGCAACACCGCCTCGTTGTCCGACATCATTCGGGAGTCGCTCGACGAATTGAAGGCTGTTACGGCAGGTAACGAACGAAGGTAGTTCGCTTACCGTTTGACGTGCCCGCGGCCGCGCTCGGGATCATTTCGCGCGATCGCTCCCCGAGAAAGCCGGGGAGGGACCTTCTGAACCGCCTTCGCCTTCCTTGATGTCCATGCGCTCAATAAGTTCGTTCGCAATGGTATAGACGTGCCATAACTCCTTGTCTGACAAGACGTCGCCTTTCAAGGTCTTTACAAGCTGATGAACCTTGACATCGATCTTGCCCGCTTCACCGTCGATGATTTCAAGTACGTCGACGCAAGGGTCAAACTCAGCCCACTGACGCGTCCAATAGTCTCGGATTTCTTGCTTCCCGATGACCCGGCCACCCTCAGAGGCCTTGGGCCAACTGACATGCTCGCTCATTAGCACGAGTACGGCGTCAATATCCCGCCGGTTGAAAGCGGAGTAAGCCTGAGAGATCAATTCTTGTGCAATCATGCGGCGCTCGTCCCGAGCAGCTTCGCGAGATTGTTCGTCGCAGCGGGCGCGCAGCGTTTGATGCGTCCGCGAGCGTCGATGACGAGCGGATCGTCGCGATGGAGCGCGAGCGCCCCGAGTGGATTGAGCCGCGTGGCCATCGCCCAGCTCGCGAGCGCCGGAGGCCCCAGGCGGGCCGGCTGATTCGTAAAGGCGGCCAGGAACGCTGACAGGTAATCGGTGTTTGCGTCCCAGTAAGCGATGGGAGGACAGAGGCGGTTTTTCTCTTCGTCGCTTTCTACCGTAGCCTCCAGGACGCCGAGCGTGGCGAACTGGTAGCAAGCAAACCCCCACTGGAAAGGCTGGACCGTCACCCGTTCCGGCTCGTAGATCGGGCGGATTGGACGTCGCGCCAGCCCTCTCGCCGCGCAATGGACATGCACTGTCCCTTCGCTCGTCGGCACGGTGCCCTCATCCAAGACAATCTCATCGCGCTCGATCCTACGCACGTGACCGAGCCGAACGACATCTTCAATCTGACGAAGCAGCCTCAGCTCCGCCTGGCTGATGACCGCGCCACGGAACATAGTCGCAGGGACCGCCGGATCGACGCGAAGGAAAAGCCCCTGGTTTTCGAGCTGCGTAAACAGATCCCCGATCGATGTCGCCAGCGCCATGACCTCGAGCTGGATCGCGAGTCCGTTATACGCCTGCGGGAGTAGTGAGTGCGGTTGTTGGAAGCGCCGGTTCATCCACCATGCTTCGCGCGGCTTGATCCAACGGATCGCCGAAGCGGGGACGCCCTGCTCGAGCACCCAGACGCAGGCGTCCAAGGCTGTCTTGCCCGCTCCGATGATGACGAAGCCCTCGGGGTGCTCGCTGATGCGCGCGATCTGGCCTGCGGGCACGCAGCGAACTCCGTCGGCGACCTGGAACGGCGGTGCGCTGGTCGCAGGGACGGCGCCTTCGAGATAGGTGGTGTCGACGACCTTACGTCGTACGCGCGCCTTCCAAACCTGCCCACCCAGCCGGGAGCCAACGCGGCCGTCCCCCAGATAGTCACTGCTTGGGAAATAGCGAACGCGGCCGCTCGGCAGAAAGCGGCGAAGCATCACGTTGGCGTAATACGCTCGAATCTCGTCGGCGCTGGCGGTTTCGTAGTAGCCGGCATTGGTCCCGACCACATCGAGGGCATCTTGCCCGAGCGGCACTGAGCTGACGCCGTAAAAAGCGGACGGCTGATGTAGCCGCACGTAGGGATAGGCGTCGATCCAGTGTCCTCCGGGCGCGTGACGACGATCGACGATCGTGATTGTCGCGTCGCAATGCTCTAGGAGCGCGTCGGTAAACGCCATCCCGGCGGCCCCAGCCCCGACCACGAGATAATCAGTTTCGAGTTCTTCGCCCATATTTGGTCGCGGCTTCTCCCTTGGATGCCCAACTCACTGGACGATGCAGACGATCTCGAACAACTCTTAGGACGACCTGCCGACAAAGTCACGCGAGACTTCTTGCGGACCGTTCAGCGTCCCCTCTCCCTCTCAGTATAGCGTGAGACTAATCGACCGGTTGACGCAAGCAGCTGAACTTCTTACCTATACGATTCGGGTCAGCCGAATGTGACGTCGTATGCTTCGACGCCCGGATCGAGAAATTCGATCTCGAACCGGCGATCGACGATCGGCTTCGGCTGGCGGATCAGCTGATAAAGTCGCGGTCGGGTCACCGTGCCATAGCCTTGTTCGTCGACGTCGAGTCCGTGGGCGGCGCCCGGCGGACGACCGTCGAGCAGCACGCGAAACCGCACGGACGTGCCGGCCGCCCGCGCACCGGCGATCAGATGAAGGTCGCGGGCGTGGAAACGATACGCGATCTGCCCGCCGGCTTTGCCGAGCACGATCGACTGTTTCCCGATGGTCCAGTCGCCCGCGAGCGCCCAATGGTTAAGCTCGAGATGCGCGGGCACGGCATAAAGGTGAGACTTGTCCGTTCGTGCGGCGCCGGGCGGCGCGAAGTTCGTCGATCGGTCGTACCCGAGATAATTTTCCGGCGACTGCAAGTCCGGCCAATCGGCGGGAGCTTCAAACCCGCCGGGATCGATCGAAACCAGGTTGCGGGGGATGCCGGTGACCCCGGCCTCGGTCAGCAACTGCGCGATGGCCCTTTCCGACCGGGCGTAGTCACCTTCGCCGAATTGGTGATGCCGAATGTGTCCTTGCGCGTCGACGAAGTATAGCGCGGGCCAATAGTCGTTGTCGAAGGCGTTCCAGACCGCAAAATCGTTGTCGATCGCGATCGGATACTCGATGCGCATGTTCTCTGCCGCCCAGCGAACGTTGTCGACTTCGTGTTCGAAGGCGAATTCGGGCGAGTGAACGCCGATCACGACCAAGCCACGATCCTTGTACTTCTCGGCCCACGCGCGGACGTAAGGTTCCGAGCGCCGCCAATTGATGCACGAATACGTCCAGAAGTCGACGAGTACGACCTTGCCGCGCAGTCCCGCGGGCGCGAGCGGCGCCGAATTGAGCCACGCCGTCGCGCCGGCGAGCGAGGGGAACTCTCCCTCGATGGGCAGTGGAGCGGTTTGGGTCTTCTGCGTCATGGTTCGCCCCTGTGTCACGGCGGCCAATGAAACCGCGGCGAGTGTTAGGCCCGCGTTTTGCAAAAAGCGCCGCCGATTGTGGTTGATTGCTATCGCACCGACCGGAACGCGGCCCGAAGTTCTTGCGAGAAAAGCTCCGGCTGCTCCCAGGCCGCGTAGTGACCCCCCTTGTCGACGCGGTTGTAGTAAACGAGGTTGTGATAACCGCTCTCGACCCAGCGTCGCGGCGCTTGATACAGCTCGCCGGGGAAGATCGTCGCAGCGGCAGGGATGGTGACGTCGATCGGATCGGGCGCTTGTCTGGTTTCCCAGTAAACCCGAGCCGCCGAGATCGCCGTTTGCGTCAGCCAGTAGAGCGTGATGTTATCGAGAAAGTCATCCCGCGTGAGAGCGCCGGCCGAGTGCCCGTCGATCGTCCGCCCTGCGAGCGCCGAGGTAACGGTCGCCGCCGGCTGCGCCCAGCCGTCACCATGATCGATGATCCACGCAGCGAGTCCGAGCGGCGAGTCGTTCAGCCCGGCGAGCGTCTGCGGACGAGTGCCCATCATTGCGCCGTACGCGAATTGCTTCGACGTAAAGTATTGCAGTTGTTTGTACGCGAGTTTTTCGTCCTCCGGTAAAGCGGCCGGCGCGGGCTCGCCGCACTGCATCGCCTTTGCGATGTCCGAGGGAACCGTCCAGGGGAAGTTCGTATGCATGGCTGCCAACCCCGGAGGCGCTTGCTTCGCGAGCGCGCTCGTCACGGAAAATCCCACGTCGCCGCCTTGCGCGACGTACTTGCCGTAACCCAGACGCTTCATGAGTACGGCCCAAGCGCGCGCGACTCGGGCCGGATTCCAGCCGACGGTTTTCGGCCTCCCCGAAAAACCGAAGCCGGGGATCGAGGGGATCACTACATGGAAGGCGTCGGCTGCGCTTCCCCCGTGCGCCGTCGGATCGCTCAGCGGACCGATGAGCTTGAGCTGCTCGATGATGGATCCAGGCCAGCCGTGCGTGACGATCACCGGCAGAGCATTTGCATGAGCCGAGCGGACGTGGATGAAGTGAATGTCGACACCGTCGATCTCGGTCAGAAATTGCGGCAGCGCGTTCAAGTTCGCTTCGCACTTGCGCCAACTATAATCGGTCGACCAATGGCGCGCGAGATCTCGCAGCACGGCTTGGTCCACGCCCTGGGAGGAGTCGGAGACCGTCTCGCGATCGGACCACCGCGTCTGCGCGATGCGCCGGCTCAAATCGTCGAGATCGGCCTGCGGAAAACGAACGTGGAATGGTCGAATGGCGGCTGTATCGCCGTTCGAAGGACTTCCCGTCGCGCCGCTGGATTGCGCGCGGCCAAGCGTCCCGAGCTGGGCGGCGACAACGGTCATGGCCGCCGTGCCAACAAAGCGGCGCCGGTCGTACTTCACTGCCTGAGGCATGGGTCTGTTACTCCAATGCTGACGAGAAGCGGTCGACGTCGATTACGGCTTGCGCGAAGGCTTGGGGATCTTCTTGAGGCACGTTGTGACCGATGCCGTCCAGAGTTCGGTGGGAATATTTACCGGAGAACTTGTCGCGATAGGCCGTGCCGTTCGCGGCCGCGCCGTCGAAATCGCTGCCGATCGTGATCGTTGGGATCGAAATAATCGGGGCCTCTTGCAGTTTTGCATCGATACCGGCGTACTGCGGCTCGCTTTGCGCAAGGCCTAGCCGCCAGCGGTAGTTGTGGATGACGATATCGGCGTGATCGGGATTGTCGAAGGATTGCGCACTGCGCTCGTAGGTTGCATCGTCGAACCTCCATTTCGGCGATGCGAGCGTCCAGATCAGCTTATTGAAGTCGTGGCGGTTTTCGCCGTACCCGATCCGGCCGCGCTCGGTGCAGAAGTAAAACAGGTACCACCATGCCAGTTCCGCCTTCGGCGGCAGCGGCCGTTGCGTAGCTTTGAGGTTGATGACCTGATAGCCGCTGACCGAAACGAGCCCGATGCATCGCTCGGGCCAGAGCGCGGCCATGATGTTCGCCGCGCGGCCGCCCCAATCGAAGCCGGCGACGATCGCGCGGTCGATCCGCAAAGCGTCCATCAGGGCGATCGTGTCGACGGCAAATGCCGCCTGCTCGCCGTTGCGAACGGTCCCGCTCGAAAGAAAACGCGTCGGGCCGTAGCCGCGCAGATACGGAACGATAACGCGGTATCCCGCAGGCGCCAGAAGCGCGGTGGCGTCGGCAAAGCAATGGATGTCGTACGGCCAACCGTGAAGGAGAACGACCGGACGCCCATCTGCCGGGCCGGCTTCGACGTAACCGACGCTGAGAGCGCCGGCGTCGATCTGTTTGGGGGTCGCAAACGCTTCGTTCATCTCCGATTCCACATTAGCGGTTGTTGTCCGCACGGTCTATACACTGAGAGTGTGCAGTGCGTGCGCAGGGGAACCTCGTAGAGCTTTCTCATCTGTTGAGCGCCCGCGCACCGCTGACGAAGCAATTGCCGCGCACGTAGAACCGCAGCGGACTATCGGCCGCGCGAATGATGCCGATGCGTTTGCCCTGCCCGATTTCGTCCGCCGACTGACCATCAGATCCGAGCCAAAGCGGACCCACCTGACAGAGGTCGATCCCGTCCAGGCGGCGATCGATGCCTAAGGCCGCGCACAGCCGTCCCGGGCCCCGCGCCAAATCTCGGACCTGCTCGGTGCCACGATTTCGCTGCATGATGCTGATGCCATCGGTTGGCTCGATTGACCTGATCAAGACGCCGGCGCCCACGCCCGGTGTCTCGCTCGAGACGTTCATCATAAACGAGCTGCCGTACGCGACGTATACATATGCGTGTCCGCGCTCGAGGAAAAGCGCCTGATTGCGAGGGGTGATGCCGCGATACGCGTGACCCGCGGCGTCGCCGATGGGATATGCCTCGGTCTCGACGATACGGCCGCCCGCCACGCCTTCGGCCAGTTCCCGGACGAGCATTTTGCCGATGAGAAAACGAGCCAGCTGGACGGTATCGACCGGCAGTTCTGTTCGATCCAGCACGCGCGAGCACGCTGCCGGAGGCGCGATTACACTATTGCCCTCATGCATTAACTGTCAATTTCAGGATTTCGGACGCGAAATCATCGACGTTGGTTTCAAGAGCGAAGTGGCCGGTGTCCAAAAATCGGACATCTGCATTTGTCACGCTATCCGGATTGGCGACCGCCAGATTGAAGCTGACGGGTGCGCCGTAATCGAACACGTACATCGCAAAGCGCCGTAGCGAAAGTTCGTTGACAAAGCCCTGGATCGTCTCCGTCAGACCGGCAAAAGTAAACTGATAGCCCGCTCCCTCTTCGATCGTCGTAAATCCGAAGGAGGGCAGATCTGGTGCAATTAGGTGAAATCGGCCTGCGAGCTTCGGCATCAAGTGCCGGAAATAGTGTGACGAGTTTGCAAAGCCGTGGAGCAGCAAGAGAACCGGACGTCCTGGTGTACCGGCTTCACGGTAAAAAACGTTCGCCGGGCCTACTTGGGCGGTCGAATGACGGACGTGTGGCATGCAGCTTAACCGTAAGCGAAGCCCGGCTTGCTTTGTCCAACTTCGATAATGTAGCCATCAGGATCGCGGATGTAGCAGCGTGTCTCGCCGTACTTGTCCTTTGGTTCCGTGAGGAACTCGGCTCCCCGGCTCTTCCATAGCTCGTAGCACGCTTGAATGTCCGCAACGCGGATATTCAAGAAGCTGCTGACCATATCCGGATCGGCGGGGACGCTGAGCGTTACCGACGGCTTGTCCGGGGTCGGCCCGCCGCCGACGTTGACGATCAGCCAAGTATTCGCGATCGCAATGTGCCCAGACGCACCCCTGCTGTCGCCTCGGCTCAGAACGCGACCTCCGAACACCTTTTCATAAAAATCAGCCGATCGGTCGATGTCGTCGACGGTGATGAAATACGTGATGGTGAACCCCTCGCGCGGGGGCATCTCGTAGCTGTTAGCCATACGCGAAGTCCGGCTTGCTTTGTCCAACTTCTATAATATAACCATCAGGATCGCGGATGTAGCAGCGTATCTCACCGTACTTGTCCTTTGGTTCCGTGAGGAACTCCGCTCCCCGGCTCTTCCATAGCTCGTAGCACGCTTGAATGTCCGCAACGCGGATATTCATGAAACTACTGATCTGATTGGGATCGGGAGGGGGCCGGAGCGTCACCGTCGGTTTGTCGGGTGTCGGACCGCCTCCCAGGTTGATGATAAGCCACGTGTTGGCGATTTTGATGTACGGCGGTGCGTCTCCGTCGCCCATGCTCACAATTTCTCCGCCGAAGATCGTTTTGTAGAATTCGGCGGATCGCTTGAGGTCGGCCACGGTGAGAAAGTGAGCGATGGTAAATCCCTCGCGCGGCGGCATCTCATAGATCATCTGTTCGACTTGTACTTCGTCCATTGATGACTCCAATTTGGATAGGGAGAATTTAAGGGGTGAGCAGCACCTTACCGATACCGCCCTTCGTGAAGGCGGCCTGCGCGGCGCCCGCACTCTTGAGTTCTTCGCGGCGGCCGATCGGGATCGTCATCTTGCCGGCGCCTACGGCATCGGCGACGAAGGCGATGGTCGCTCGGTCTTGCTTTGAAACGAACGGTACGACGCGCACCTTTGGGTAGCCCTCCGCGCCGTCGGGCTCGCCCGTCACCGATGCAAACACCCCGCCGTCCTTGACCTTCACGAGGAGATCGGTCGCCGCTTTTCCGCGAAGCGCGTTCGCCACGACGTCGACTTGTGGAATCGTCGCGAAGGCGGCTGGGTCGTCGAGGGCGACCGTTTCGTCCGCGCCGATGCTTTGCGCCTGATCGAGCTGAAAACGCTGCACGCCCGCGATCACGCGCGCGCCCGAGACCTTCGCCCTATAGACGGCTGAGCGACCGACGGCGCCCGCCGCGCCGGAGACCAGCACCGTCTGGCCGGCGTGCACTCCGCTCGCGACCGAGATCAACTGGCTGCCGGTGACGCCCGCGAGCGGAATCGCGGCCGCGTCGACGAGGTCCATCGTCTCCGGCACCTTGGCAAAAAGAATCGCTTTGTCGGCGACGAGCTCGGCGTAGGTGTGGTACGACCACCCGCAAACGCGTTCGCCGACCGTGAGGTCCGTGACGCCGTCGCCCGTCGCGACCACCGTTCCCGACACGTCCACGCCGATGATCGCCGGAAAGTGCAGCTGCCACCCCTTGACGGCGCCCTTGCGCTCTAGTATGTCTTCCGGGTTGATGCCGATGCCGGCCACCCGGACGAGGACGTCGCCCGAACCCAGTTTGGGATCCGGCATGTCCTGATATTTCATTACTTCCGGACCGCCGTATGCGGTCACAACAGACGCTTTCACGGGTCGCCGCCTACTTCGCCGAGGAAGTGGCAGCGTCGACGATCACGGCCGCAACGCGATCCGGCATCGAGAGCATTGGAACGTGACCCGCTGCAAGGATCGTCAGTTTCGCATGAATTTGCCTTGCGGTGTCTTTTTCATACTGCGGTGGGACCATGCGATCGTTGGCGTCTGCGATCAGCCATGACGGCTTTGACCGCCACGCCGGGTTCTGAACCTTCTCAGCGAGAGCGGCGGAGTTCCACGGCCCCTGCGTTGCATACACGATCCCACGCTCGGCGGCAGGCAGTTCGGGAACAAAATCCTCGTCGACGCCCTTGCGCGTGAGGGTCAGATAGCCGGCGGCATCGGGCTTCGCTTGGGCAGAACCCGGAGCGGCCGGATATCCCTTGGTCGTGTCGGCCCCGGCTTGACCCTTTTTCGGCACGAGTGCGGAGATGTACACCAGGGCGGCGACCTTGGGATCGTTTCCGGCTTCACTAATGACCATACCCGCCCAGGAGTGGCCGACGAGGATCACCGGACCGTTCATCTGCGCAATCGCACGCTTCGTTGCTGTCACGTCATCGGCAAGCGACGAAAGCGGATTCTGAACGGCGATGACGTTATAGCCCTTTGCCTGAAGCAGGGGGATAACTTTTGACCAGCTCGATCCATCTGCGAAGGCGCCGTGTACCAAGACAATGTTCTTGACGGAAGTCGCGGCGCGCCCGCTGAACGTTCCCGACACAACCGCCAAGAGAGAAAGTGCGAGGATCGAGAGAGGCTTCATACTCGGCTCCTGTCTTACTTCGTCGCTCGCACGGATCGGAACGTCCCGCGAACGTCTTCGCAAAAGAGTTCCGGTTGTTCCCAGGCCGCAAAGTGTCCGCCGACGTCGTGCTTCTTGTAGTAGACGAGCTTCGGATACGCTTTTTCAGACCAGCTGCGTGGCGCCTGGTACAGTTCGTACCGGAACGCGCTGACGCCAACCGGTACGGCGACGCCTTTGATGTCGAAAAAATCGAGTTTATTTTCCCAGTAGAGGCGGGCCGACGGGATGCCCGTGTTCGTTAACCAGTAGAGGGTAACGTTGTCCAGCACGTCGTCGCGCGACAGACCGCCCGGGTGCCCAAAAAACGCCGGCGCAATCATCTCGTAACTATCCTTGTCGTGGTCGAGCATCCAACTCGCTAACGCAATCGGCGAGTCGCTGAGCCCGTAGAGCGTTTGCGGGCGGTTGGTCATCTCGACTGCATAGCCGAGATGCTTTGCATAAAAATCGCTCAACTGCTCGAACGCGTGGAGTTCGTCGCCGGAAAGCGCCACCGGCGACTTGGCCCCAGACTTAGCGGCGGCTAAGATGTCGGCCGGAACCGTGCCCGGCATGTTCGTGTGGATTGCGATCGCCTTGGTGGGCGCGAGCAACGCCAGCTCTTGGGTGACGTTGGCTCCCCAGTCACCGCCCTGCGCGACGAACCGATCGTAACCGAGCCGCTCCATCAGTACGAGCCACGCCTTTGCGATGCGCACGGGATCCCAGCCGAGAGTCGTGGGCGCCGGCGAGAATCCGTGCCCGGGCATCGATGGGATCACGAGGTGAAACGCATCCGACGGGCCGGCCCCGTGCGCGGCCGGATCGGTCAGCGGATCGATGATCTTGAGCTGTTCGATGATCGAGCCGGGCCAACCATGCGTTACAATGAGCGGTAATGCGTTCTCGTTCTTCGAGCGCACGTGAATGAAATGGATCTCCTGGCCGTCGATCTCGGTCAGGAACTGCGGTATCGCGTTCAGCCTCGCTTCGCACCTGCGCCAATCGTAATCGGTCGCCCAATAGCGTGCCAGCGCCTGCGTCATCGCCAACTGAACGCCTTGCGTCTGGTCGTCGACCAATTCACGGGAGGGCCATCGCGTAGCGCTGATGCGCCGGCGCAATTCGGTAAGCTCTGACTCGGGAACGTTCACTTGAGGAAACGGACGAATAGCAGCCGTATCGCTTCCGGTCTTTTGTGCGACGACAGTCATGGCGTTAGTCCCTTCTCTAAGACCGAGAAGACCCAAGGGCCCGGCGGCCAGCGCAGCCGCTGCAGCGCCGGAAAAGCGACGGCGATTGATGCTGAGCTTTTCCAACATGCAAAACCAGCCTTTGGGCACCCCAGAGTCATTGCGGCAATCTCAGGGGGATGAGGTCGCCTCACGGGTATTGTAGAGACCGCAAGGGCGAGCCACAACGAAGCCGGGATAGGCAAGTGCGACTACCAGGTAAAGCGCGATCGGCTCGGACTACGGTCGCAAGCGAGTGATCCTGGGGTGTGGCGTATCCTCGGCCGCACGTATCATTTCGGCGGAGAGGGTTTCGAACGCGCCGGCCCACGCGTCGCGCAGACTGTTGTCGAACGACGGGCCGAGGGCGTCTCCGAGAGCGAACAGCAACGCTACGCGCGCAGTGTCATAATCCTCCGCGGCTATGCCGTACTCGGCGTGACGGCGCCCGAGCGCTTGAACGAGCGTCGCGATCGAATCGAGGTTTTCCAAAGCCGTCACCGCGACAGCCAGCTTTTCCATGAACTTGACTCCCTGCTGTCGCAAATCGATCTTAAAGAGGGGCCGCAGGCCAGGGTCCAGCTCGAATAGCCGCCGGTAGAACGTCGCGGCGACGCGGTCGGCGATTGGTTCGACCTGCGCAAAACTGGCCTGTACGAGCCGGCACTCGTCCCGCGTGAGCAGGCTTTGCATGGAGACCCTACGACAAGTCCCGAGCGGCGATCTCGCGGCAGATCGCCGATGCGAGCGCGCGACCGCCTGCAGCACGCACTTCACGCAGGGACTCTTCGGTCATGAGACGCTGAGAGATGATTCCTGCGAGCGCACGACCGGCACTGGCACGCGCGTCCCGCACCAACTCTTCGGCCGAAGCCAAGATCGCCTCAAAGTGCTCCGCGACGGCGGCCACCTCCGGGAGTGCAAGCCTAAAGAGGCGCACGCGATCGGCCTGATCGAGCCGCAACGCTTCGGCAACGTGTTGAACGAACGCGGGAGAGAAATTGCGGTCGCTATTGCCGGTTTCAAAGGCGGCATACCAGTTGGGGGAAACGCCCACGAGTTCGGCGACCTCTTCGCGCCGCAGGCCCGGAACCCGCCGGTGCGTCGTCAAGGGTAACCCGACGTGCTCCGGCCGCAGTCGTGCACGCGCAGCGGTGAGAAATGCCCGCAATTCCGATTGACGGTCCAAAGGCGCCACCCCGAGCGTGCATAAGAGTTGGGAGACCAGGGCTGGCCCATTATACATCCCCGCGGGCGGCGATTCTAGGGCCCAAGCGGGCAGACACTCACTGCTAGTTGCTAGTCTGCTCCACGCGAGCGGTGTAGCGTGAGGGGCAGCACTGTCCCAGAGGGAGTTTGCGTGATACAGCCCGACGCGCGATCCACCCGGCACGCTCAGTTAGCCGAGTTCCTCATGAGCAGACGAACGCGCCTGCTCCCCGAATCGTGTGGACTTCCGCACTTTCGCCGGCGCCGGCGGGCGCCGGGCCTGCGCCGCGAAGAGGTCAGCGCGCTGGCCGGGATTTCGACGGCGTACTACACCTGGATCGAGCAAGGCCGCACATTCGACGTCTCGATCGAGGTCTTGGGGGCGATCTCGGGCGCCCTACAGCTGAACGAGATCGAAACCACGCACCTCTTCGCGCTGGCCGGGAAGGCCACGCAGCGGTCGCCGTTGGCGACCGATAGCATGTCGGCCTGGCGTGGAGCGATCTTCGAATTCGTGCGTCGGTTCGAGCGGGGTCCGGCACTGGCGCTCAGCCCGTGGCTCGAAGTCAACGCGGCAAACCAGTCGGCTCGCGAGAGCCTTGGGGTCGACACTGGCGCGAACTTTGCGGAGGCATTCTTTGGCGCCGAACGATCCGTGACGTATCGTAACGCCGATGCCCTCGCGGGGGCGCTCGTGGCGCTGATGCGGCGCAACTACGCACGGGACATCGAGAACGCTCATTTCGCCGGCGTCATCGGCAGGTTGCGAGGACGCAGCGGTTCGTTCACGGCCCTGTGGGACGGGCACGTCGTCGATGACGCTCCTACGTTCGACGTCGAGATCGAACGGGCCGGTACGGCTAAAGGTCGCTTCCACGGAGTTATCCTTTCCGACCCGATTTCCGTCAGACAGTTTGCGCTGTTCATGGATCGCGTCGAGTAGGACACCTGCCGGCGAGGCCGATAGCGCTATGAGGGCCGCCAGCGGAAACGGCATTACCATCATCTCCTCGCAGTAATCTTCGATTATCGACGAGGCTTTGAGCCGTAGAAGGAACCTGCACGCGCTCGAGCGACCGCTGGGGCTCAGCCCCCCACGTGCGGGGGGCCTTGCGCGGACGCGGTTTGGAAGTTTCTGTAATTTCCGGCAGTTTGTCTAAAGCCGAAAAAGCCTGCACCGGGCGCGTGGCCCTGTCGGCGATCGCGGGCACGAGGTCACTACTGGCGAAGGGCTTCGATACATGAGTCGGCCGAGCAGGCTAGGCAATTTCACGACGCCGGTATGAGTCAAGAACTCATCTCGCTCCTTATCGCCGCGGTGTCGCTTATGTATGCGACCGTCGGGCAGGCCGGTGGAACGGCGTTTCTGGCCGTGATGGCATTCGCCGGCTTTGCTCCCTCCGAGATGCGGACAACTGCGCTCCTTCTCAACATCGTTGCCGCCGGCTACGCGACCTGGAGACTTCACGACCGTGGCCTCATTGACTGGAACCTGCTTACGCGCCTCACGCTACCCTCTCTGTTGGCTGCATTCGGGGGTGGATTGCTGACTGTAAGTGGCCGCGCATACTTTGTCCTGACGGGAACTTTGTTGATCATCGCGGCTGCGCTCATCGCCTTTCGACGGTCCGAGGACAACGTGGGGCCGCTTAGGTATTCCCTTGTCCCCGCGGCCCTCGTCGGACTCTCGTCCGGATTCGTTTCCGGCCTCAGCGGCGTCGGAGGTGGCGTTTTCTTAACGGCACAACTTCTGGCATTTAAGTGGGCATCGCCTCGAGGTGCGGCCGCCATATCGCCGCCCTTCATCCTGGTCAATTCTATCGCAGGACTCGCGGGACTACTCATCGCTGGGCAACGGCTCTCGCAAGCGGCTCCCCTGTATGCCTGCGGCGCCTTATTTGGATCGGTGGTTGGCACGACGATCGGGCTACGCTGGATGTCGCAGCAGGCAACGCGCTACATGCTTGCAGCCGTCTTAGTCTTCGCAGGCGTGAGACTGCTTGCGCGCTAGAGGGTTCTGGCTGCCTTGTTCGCGAGATCGGGTGTCGGCTTGGTTTAGCCCCCGTGATCGTGCATTTGCATCTCGCTCCCACCGTTGCCGCGCATGCCGTCGTACATCATGACTTGGTCGTCCGTGAGCAGCTTGCGCGTTGCAAGGTGCGCGGAAAGATGTACCGCGCGCAATTGGCCCTCAAGGTCGCCGATGTGAAGCGTTAGCGCGCTGAGCGAACTCTCATCAATCGTCTTATCCGCGAATGCGCGGTCCAGTGCGCCTTCCGCGTCGACAATCTCCCGGCCAAGCGGCACGGCGGCGGCAGTCATAGATGCCTCGATCTTCTCAATCCCTGTCTTTTGCGCGTCGGAGAGCCCGAGGTGACCAGCCATCGCCAGAACGTGCTTGGGACCAGGATAGTGGTTCAATTCCCCGGCCTTTGCCATGCCGAGTCCTTCGCCTGCGAGGTAACCCCTCACCTCATCGGGCGTGAGCGTTTTGATTCGCGGCGGCTCGTCACTTGTATTTGGAGAGGCGCTCTGAGCCGCCGAAAACGCCGGGACGGTCGCGGCGATGACCGCTGCGAGGACGATGCGACTTTTCACGCCGTCCGCTTCGCTCGACCTCGGACGATTCCCGGCTTGGCCTCTGCTATCGGTCGGAACGACATTGCCGCGCTGGCCCATAAACGGGCTATTATCGCGGCTTCAGCGCCAGAAGGGCCCGGGCGATCTCTTCATCTTATGTCGTTATGTCGCGGCGACCTTGGCGTGGCTCCTGGTTGATGGAAGTGCTCAATCTTAAAGACGAGTGGGGAAGTTTCACAGCTCACCTACCGTGCGACTCCAGGTACTTGGCCGCCTCTCGGAAGCGATCAGGTTGCTCCCCCAGCAAACCCAGGGCCGTATTACATGCGTTGCAGAGGAGTCCACGAACGGCACCGCTGCGATGATCGTGGTCCACGCACAAATGATGCAGGAACATGGTCTCATCATGACGTGCGGCTTTTGCCGGCTTGCATTGAACCCAAGGAAGACGGCAGATCGAACTCGCGACACCAGGTTTTTCAGAGAAGAAAAGGCGTTGATCGCGTGCGGTCGCCCTTGTTCGCGTACGCCCGGAAACCATTGTCCGATAATCCTTTGCAGCGAGGCCGCGTGTTCGCCCGCGTTCGTCCTTGACCGTCCCTGGCCACGGTTTTAGGGAAAAAGTTAGGGAAAACGACGCACGTCAATCACAGAGGTATCGAACGCCAGCGGCTTGACGTAGCGCACGGTGCCAGCGGGTGGAGGAAGCGCGAGCAACGGCGCCGAGATTGGGCGTCCTCTGCGGTGGTCTTCTCCCGTTTCCAGGAAGCGGTCGTACCGGAGTGGCCGAGGCTGCGGTTGAATGTCCTCGAGTTCGAGGACTTCCGGTCCGCCATATCGATGGACGCGTATCGCTTTCATTTTGAAACCTCTTGTCCGAAGACTCCGTCAGCGTCTGCTACGTCACGACCTGGAGGGAAACGTCAAGCGTTCGAGTTGTCCTCGCCCGCCCAGAAAGCGGCGAGTCCTCACGATTTGGCGATCAATTGTTGGCCGCCGTCAATGTCGATCGTTGCTCCGGTGATCGCCGTGTTCGTCATAAGGTGAACGGCGAGTGCAGCAACGTCGGTTGGGCCGATGACGCGCCGGATGGGTAGCGTCGCGCGGAGTTGATCGCGACGGGCGTCCAGTTGATCGCCTAGCAGCGATGCCGACAGCGACGTGTCGACGAAACCGGCGGCGATGACGTTGACCCGGATCGGTGCTATTTCGACCGCTAGATTGGCGACCAGCGCGGGCAGGGCAGCCGTGCCTGCCGCAACGAGCGACAACCCGGGTCCAGGTGCTCGGCCGCCCGTGCCCCCCATAAACAGCAGCGTGCCGCCGGGCCGCACCCGACCAACCGCATGCTGGGCGACCGCAATTGCCAGCCACTGATGCTCGTCGAAATCCCGGTGGGCCAGATCGCGATTGAGGTCTGTCAAGGGCGCGTAGTAGGGCCTGCCGGCCGTCACCATCACGTGATCGATCACATTAGGCAAGCCCTCGAAGAACCGGTCGAGTGCTGCCGGATCGGTGGCGTCGAAGGCGGCGGTGCTGTGCGCGCCGAGTTCGTCGGCAGCCCGGTGCAGGGCGTCAGCCTTGCGCCCAGTCAGAATGATGTCGGCGCCCTCGGCCCGGGCCTTGCGAGCCGTTTCGAGTCCGATCCCGGCGCTGCCGCCGATGACCACGATCGTTTGTCCGGCCAGGCTTGCCTGGTGTTCGATTATAGTAGCGGCGATTGCGTTTGTCGTCATGGGTCACTCCTCAAACTTGGATAGGTTGGGTCACTCAGCGCCGATCGTGCCTCACGTTCATTACGGCATATCCTCAACATCGACACTCAGATCTGTGCGGTCGCTTCACGATGTTCTTCCATAGCTGCTCAAGACTCTCGAGTCCGCCGGCGCTCGACCACCAAGCTGTCGCATCGCACACGACAAGTTGACCCCCGAACACGCCGTGCTTCGCCTGAAGAATCGCATTGAAGCGGTCGTTGCCGGCAGCGACAAACGGATGCGGAGGTGCACTGAGATCAACCCTTTGCTGCGCTAGCACGTCGAATTTCTCCGCGCCTTCGTTAACCGGCTCCAGATGTGGAAGGTGCATGTGTAGATTTAACGTCGTTACGCCGTCGAGGGTGCCAAACCGGTCAACGTCCTCGGCGATCTCAATTGGAGATGGAGACCCGTCTGGCTCGTGCGCCGGCCGAAGACCGAAGCGATTGCGAACCGAAGCGCCGAGCCCGGTCAATAGGGAAAGACCGAAGGTTCCAAACCTTTGCTGCGGCGGAATCGCGCGGTCGCCATGATGCAGCAGCTCAGCCTCCTGTCGCTTTATCGTCTCTTCGGGCGCTAGACCGTCGACGTTCCCCACGTCATGGTGCGGACAGACAAATATGCTATGATTCGGGTTCGCCAAGAATGCCTTCACGGCGGTGATCTCTTGCGGTTCGGCTGTTTGCCGGGCCCGCCACGAATCCAGGCTGATGACGATGAGCGTATCGATGCCCGAGAGGAATTCCTCGTCGAGCAACGTCTGCGTCGCCGCGATCCGCTCGACGATTTTCAACGGGTTTTCCGTCCATGCTTGCGTCCTTTGAGCAAAAGTTTGGTAATTTGCAAGCACGTGATATTCAAGCGTACCGTCGATGCCTTGGTTTTTCGCCGGACCAGCTAGGTGTTCGGATTTCGGCCAATTCACACGTCGAATTTCGAAGATTGTTGCCCATCGATTATCCAATATACCAAGTTGCGCGTTGGCTTCGTCCGGCCGGTTCCAGGCGAAATAGAGCGCGACATTACGGTTCGACATCTTCGCCTCCGACATCTACTTTCAGGGTGTTAGGACGAGTCTTGTGGTCGAATTGTAATCGTTCACCATGACGGTCGGGAGTCACCGCTACTTCCCGCGGGACTTTTCATCGGTGTTTTTCTGCGCGGGTTAAATTATGGCGTCTGCAGGCAGCGCAGCCGGGACGACGCCGTCCGAATCCCCGGGTGGAAGAAGCGATGACTCCCGGATCGTGAGGCCTCGCTGTTAGGCTAGGCACATGAGACCTGCAGAAGCCGAGGAGGTGGGCCATGTCTGACCCTTCGCAGTTCAACGTCGACCGCGCGAATCCGGGCCGCTGGACGATCATGTTCAGCAACTCGCCGATCAACATGCTGTTTGCTGAGGGAAACCTCACAGGCATCGCACACGCGGAGGTGGCATAAGATGGGAATAAGTTTCGCCTCCGTCGTTGACGGCGGCACGTTGGCTACCTATCGCGCCCGTTTGGTTCAGCGTGCCCGCCGGCTCGTCGGCGCGGTCGATGCCGAGGACGTCGTCCAGGATGCGTTCGAACGTGCTCTGCGTGCGAGAACGGTCCGTGCCGGCTCCGATCCGCTGCCGTGGCTCAACCGCATCACGCGCAACGTGGCCTACGATCGTCTCCGGTCCCGGGCGCGCACGATCCAGCGCCAGATTCCGGCGGTCGACACCGCGAGCGCGGAGCGCTCCGTCGTGCGACGCGAGACCATTGGCGAGCTGGGCCGCGCCTTGCTCAGCCTCCCGGCCGTGCAATGCCGCACGATCGTGTTGCATGATGTGCAGGGCTACAGCAACGCCGAGATTGCCACGCTCGATCACGTGCCGTACCACACCGTCCGCACGCGGCTGAACCGCGCGCGCCGCGCGCTGCGCATCGCGCTCGGACCGATGGCCGCATGACCCGCTTCTTTCTTGAACGCCCGGTGTTTGCGTGCGTGACGTCGCTCGTTATCCTCATCGCCGGATTGGTGGCGCTGCCCACGCTCCCGATCGCGCAGTATCCGAAGGTCGCGCCGCCGGAGATCACCGTGAGCACCAATTACATCGGTGCGAACGCCGCCGCCGTCGAGAGCGCGGTTACCACGCCGCTCGAGGAGGCGATCAACGGCGTCGAAGGCATGCGCTACATGAGCTCGATATCGAGCAACGACGGCACCTCGACGATCACCGTCACATTCAACCTCGGCCGAGATCTCGATGTGGCGGATTCCGACGTGCAGAACGCCGTCCTCACCGCTACCGGACGCCTTCCCGTCGCCGTGCAACAGACCGGCGTCGTCGTGAAGAAGTCTTCTTCGGCGCTCATTCTGGGCGTCGCGATGCTCTCAAACGGTCACCTCACGAACGGCGAGCTGAGCGATTACGCCGAGCACCACGTGATCGACAACCTCAAGCGCATCCCCGGCGTCTCCGACATCCAGACCTTCGGTTTGCGCCGCTACGCGATGCGGTTGTGGCTGGACCCGCGCCGGCTCCAAGCTCAGCACCTCACGGCGACCGACGTTATCACGGCGCTGCAGAGCCAGAACCAACAGGTCGCCTCCGGTTCGCTTGGCGCGCTGCCCTCACGCAACGATCAGCTCTATCAGATCCAGCTCAACGCGCAGGGCCGGTTGACCACGCCTGACCAGTTCGCGCGCATCATCGTCAAGACGACGCCCGACGGCGGCTACGTGCGCATCTCCGACGTCGGCCGCGTAGAGCTCGGGGCCGAGGACTACACCAACGCCATGCGCTGGAACGGCGAGGACGGCGTCGGCTTTGCCATCGTGCAATCGCAGGACGCGAACGCACTCGACGTCGCAGACAAGGTGCGCGCTGCGCTCGACGAGATGTCGGCCAACTTCCCGCAGGGCGTCTCCTACGTGATTCCTTTCGACGCGACACTATTCGTGCGCGAGTCCATCAAAGAGGTCGCGATCACGCTGGCGTTCGCGATCGTGCTGGTCGTGCTCGTCATATACGCTTTCCTCCAGAACGCAAAGATGACGCTGGTTCCGATGATCACGATCCCGGTCTCGCTAATCGGAACGTTCGCCTTGATGAAGCTGCTCGGCTTCTCGATCAACACACTCACGCTCTTCGGCCTTACGCTTGCGTTGGGACTGGTGGTGGATGATGCGATCGTCGTCATCGAGAACATCGCGCGCTTCGTTCAGGAAAAGCACATGGCGCCGCTCGCCGCTGCGCGAGAGGCGATGAGCGAGATCTCGGGTGCCGTCATCGCAACGTCGCTCGTGCTGCTCGCGGTCTTCGTCCCAGTCGCGTTCTTCCCGGGTTCGACCGGGTTGCTCTACAAGCAGTTCGCGATGACAATTGCGTGCTCGATCTCGATCTCGCTCTTTACCGCGCTCACGCTCGCGCCGCCGCTCTCGGCGATATTGCTCGCGCACCAGAAGCCCGCGACCGCTACGGCGTTCCGCTTCATCAACTGGCTGATCGCGCGGCTACGGTCGTCGTACCACGCGCTGCTCCCAGAACTGGTGCGCTACCGGCTGGTGATGCTCGGCATTTTCGTGTTCGCGCTAGCACTCACGGCGTACAGCTATACGCGCACGCCGACATCGTTCATCCCCGACGAAGATCAGGGCTACCTGATCGTGGTGCTGCAGACGCCGATCGGCACATCGGCGGCATACGAGCAGCGCGTCTCACGGCGCGTCGCGCGTGAGATTCGCGCGGCCGTCCCCGAAGCCGAAGGGGTCTTCGTGCTCGACGGCTTCGGGTTTACCGGCAGCGCGCCGAATCGCGGCGTCGATTTCCTTCCGCTCAAGCCGTGGAGCGAGCGGAAGGGCAGTAGCCATACCTTCCAGGCGATCCTGGCGCGGCTCTACCCGATTCTCGCGCGCGAGCCCGACGCGCAAGTGCTCGCGTTCAATCCGCCGTCGGTGCAGGGTATCGGTAACTTCGGCGGCTTTCAGTTCGAAGTGCTTGACGACGACGATCTCGGCTTCAGCATCCTCACGAACTCGGCACGAGGCCTGATCGGCGCGGTGAACACGGATCCGCACTTCGCCGGCGCGTTCACCTCGTTCCGCGACGATGCACCGCAAGACGATCTCGACATCGATCGCGAGAAGACGGAAGCGCTCGGCGTACCGTTCGGTACGATCGCGCAGACGCTCGGCGTGTTCGAGGGCTCACAGTACGTCAACGATTTCGACTTCCACGACCGCTCATATCGCGTGTACGTGCAGGCCGACGCGCCGTTCCGCTCGGACCTTGCCGGGTTGCAAGCGATGTACGTGCGCTCGCCGCAAGGCGGCTTGATCCCGCTCTCCAACCTGATGACGGTCTCGCCGGTGAAGGCGCCGACCGAAATCACGCACTTCGACCTCGAGCGCTCGATCGAAATCGACGGCGCGCCGCGACCCGGCGTCGGCACGGGGGACATGATCGCCGCGATGCAGCGCTTGGCGGCTGCGAAGCTGCCGCACGGCACGAGCTCTGCGTGGTTCGGCTTGACGCGCGACCAGATCGAGGGCGGCAATCTCGCCGCGCTCGTGTTCGGCCTCGGCATCGTGTTTGTGTTCCTCGTGCTCGCCGCGCAGTACGAGAACTTCTGGGACCCGTTCGTCATCCTGCTCGCCGTGCCGCTGGCACTGCTCGGCGCGCTCTGGGCGATCGGCCTGCGGGGGCTGCCGAGCGACGTGTTCGTGCAGGTGGGCTTCGTGATGCTGATCGGCCTCGCCAGCAAAAACGCCATCCTGATCGTCGAGTTTGCGAACCAACTGCGCGAAACGGGGATGACGGCGACGCTAGCCGTCGCACAGGCGGCCGAGACCCGATTGCGCCCGATCATCATGACGTCGCTCGCCTTCATCTTAGGCATCTTGCCGCTGACCCGGGCGAGCGGCGCCGGCAGCGCGAGCCGCAACTCGCTCGGCACGGCGGTGTTCGGCGGCATGCTGGTGTCAACGGCGCTGAACCTGCTGTTCGTGCCCGTGATCTACGTCCTGATCGCCTCGATCCGCGAGCGCGTCGGCGGTGGCCGGCGCGCGACGCTGCTCGAACCGAACGCACCGATGGGCGAGCCGACCGAGGTCGCCGTTGCGGTGTAGCAGTGGACCGAACGGCGGACGAGTCAAGCGTTTCGGCCGCTGTCCGGCTGGTCCAACGTACATTTCGCGCCGTCCTCGCTACGAGGCTTGCTGGTTTATCGCGACTGCGTTATCGATTCGCTTATAGACGGCTCCTGAAGCGGCGATGCCTTTAAAGAAACCAGCGAGGGGTGTGCGACGCCGGTCACCGGAGCAACGTACGACATCGGCCGCGGCAAACGATCGGTTACCGGATGATGATCGCCATCTTTCTGTTACGCTAAAGCCGATACATCTCGACAAATGCCAGGCGAAAAAGGGTCAGCTCTTGCGCGCGTGAGAGGTTTAAGACTCTCGCAAGCCGAGAAACAAACTGTGGCGAGACCCTCACCGGCCTTCCGCTCTCGAACGCACGGTACCAGTCCGTCGTAACGCCGATAACCTCGGCGACCTCTCCGCGCCGGAGGCCGGGTACTTGGCGGCGTGGGGTATGCGGAAGGCCGATATCGATGGGCATCAAGCGAGCGCGGCACTCTAGGAGAAATGTCCGCAGCTCACGGCGCCGCTCTAGATCAAGGTCGCCCTCCAGCCGATCGATATCGTAAGCTAGCATGGAAATGCTTTCTGATGAGGCAGCAAAGTATTTGCTGCATCGTAACCTCGCTGATTGCTGAGGCCCACCGACGGTCCTGACACTTAAGCCGGACAGTTAGGACCCTCTCAGGAGCAGAGCCTAACGGCCTCATCAATGGCCGCGTCAAGGTCGAGCCTCGCCCCCTCTGCGGTTAACGTGGCAATCGTTTCGGCGGAGAAATGTTGGCGTGCGGAAGACATTAGGATGTCATGGCTCGAGCGTCGCATCCGATCGGCGCCTGGGTCCGGCACGTCGCTAATCGCCGCGGCGAAGCCGGCAAGCCGAACGGCCTCCGCGGGGTGCCCGCGAAGCGCGATAACAGCCGCTACGTGCCAGATGGCTGACCATGTCGCTTGCGGTGCGAAACGTGCGAATTCCAGCAGCTCGGCGCCGGTCTTCGCCGCCGCGTCGACTTCACCGACCGCGAGATATGCGGCAACCAGTGGGATCAATAGAATTTTACCAGCCCACCCGTACTTGCCCCTCATACCAAGGCCTTCTTCGAGGAGTACCACGCATTCGGTTAGATGGCCGTCGCAGAACTCGATTTGTGCGCGATAGTAGTACAGCCGATAATTTTCCGGGTCCGCCTCGCGAAGCCGAAAGGCCTCGGCGAGGTCCGCTTTCGCCTCAGCCGTATCGCCCTTACGAGCCCGAACTCCGCCCCGTATCTCCACCAGGTCGGCGTATCTGCGCGACCCCCGCAGCTGGTCCTCGTCGGCAAGCGCAAAAGCAAGGTCTAAGGAGCGCTCTGCGGCGGCAAAGTCGTGGCAACGACCTTGTTCGAATGCAAGGTGTGCGTAGAAGGACATGAGGAGCTTCCGGTCCCCAATCCGCTCGAACAGCGCAATGGCATCGGTTGCTGCCGCTTGGACTTGCTTGGCATCGCTAACCTGAATCTGCGTCGCCATGAGTCGCGCGGCGATGTGAGGATGGCGTTCGGCGTCGATCCGGGGAAGTATCGTTCCTAACCAATGCCGGCACTCCGCATGCTGTTTCGTTGTAATCCACAAGCCCCGAAACCCGCCGAAGATCCGCCCAGCGAGTACGACGTCGTGCTCCGTGCCTTCGCTGGTCGTCCATTCGAGTGCGGAGCGAACATTGTCAATCTCGGCAATCCGCTCGCGGAGCCACTGGCTTTGCGACATCTCCCGGTAGGCCGCCTCGCTCCGGTCGGCGGCCACCGCAAGCCAGGTGGCATGCGCTCGCGCGACCCATTCGAGTTCTTGCATTTCAACGAGCTTGGTTCGGGCGAACGAACGAACGGACTCGAGCATCGTATATCGGGTTTGCTTGTCGGAAGGGACGACCGAAAGAAGCGATTTGTCGACGAGCTGCGACAATATCTCCGGGATGACGTCGACCGTCAATGCGGCGTCTGCGGTGACTGCCGCAATCGCCCCAATTGTTGCGCCGCCGCGGAAGATCGCGAGACGCCGAAGGAGCGTTCGCTCTTGCTCACTCAGCAGCTCATGACTCCAAGCGATTGTGGCGAGCATGCTTCTTTGGCGCTGCGGCAGGTCTCGACTGCCGCCGGCGACGATGAAGTGCTGGCTCAACTGCTCTTGCAGCGCATCGAGACCGAGTGCCGCGGCACGGGGCGCCGCGAGTTCGATCGCGAGTGGAATGCCCTCGAGTTGCTGACATATCGCCGCGACGCTTCCCAAGCGGTCCGGCGCGATCACGAGCTTTAGTCCCGTCGCTTCAGCCCGCTCCACGAAGAGGCGGAAAGCTGCGAATGAAAACGCCTCGTGCGCCGAATCCGGCAGCTTCGGCGGCAAGGGCAGTGACGGAAGTCGATACGCTCGTTCACCTTCCACCGCCAAACGTTCCCGGCTCGTCGCAAGGACAGTAATACCAGGGCAAGCGCGCGCCATGACGGCGGCAGCTTGGGCGGCATCCGCGATAACGTGCTCGCAATTGTCGAGGAGCAGAAGCAGCCGGCGTGACTTGAGCCAGGTTGCAAGCGCTCGCAGCGGGTCGATAGCCTGCGCAACGGGGGCTTCGAGGACCGAAGCAATCGCGCCGGCGACGAACGTTCCGTTGTCGAGAGGCGCGAGATCGACGAACCACGCTTGGTCGTAATGCTCGCCGAGAAGCTTCTTGGCCGCCTCAACTGCGATGCGTGTCTTTCCAACCCCGCCCGACCCGGTCAGTGTCACGATCCGGTGCGTTCTTAATAGAGCTGTTATCTCGGCGAGCTCTTCGTCACGCCCGACGAAGGACGTTAGCCGGACAGGCAGATTGTGCCTGAGCTCTGGAGGTGCATCGCGCCGCGGTGCCCGTCGCCGGCCCTGCTCAGCAGCCACATCTAGTTCAGCCCGCTCCTCGGCAGACAGCGCCAAGGCGTCGGCAAGAACAGAAAACGTCTCGCGATAAGGCGCTCTTCGTAAGCCGCGTTCGAGCACACCGATCGCATCAACACTCAGCCGAGCGCGCTCGGCAAGGGCCTCTTGCGAAATGCCGCGCGCGAGTCGGTGGCGTTTGAGCAATTCACCGAATGTCGTAGCGGAGCTGCTCTTACTCATATCGGGCCGGCCCTAGCTAGCTGCGATCAAGGAAGCGTTCCTCGTCGTTCGCGCCTTCTATGCATGCCGCTGACGGACCTGCAACAAGATCGATCGGGGTGGAAGTCGGACTGACTCGGCAATCGACGCCGGCGCTGCTACGCTGGTCGCGCGATAACTCTTATCGCTCTTACGGAAAGGACTACCGCAGTGACGCGAGTTTCCCAACAAAGGGGCATTGATGCGACCGCAATTTACCCATTTCACGCGAGCGTCACGGAAGCCGAACTCACCGAATTGCGCCGGCGCATCGACGCGACGAAATGGCCCGAACGGGAAACGGTTCCGGATGCATCTCAGGGCGTACAGCGAGCGACGATCCAAGCGCTGGCGCGTTATTGGGCGACGGAATACGACTGGCACAAGATCGAAGCAAAACTGAACGCACTGCCGCAGTTCACCACCGAGATCGACGGGCTCGACATCCACTTCATACACGTTCGGTCGATGCACGAAGACGCGTTGCCCCTGATCGTCACCCACGGATGGCCCGGTTCGATCATCGAGCAGATGAAGATCATCGATCCGCTGACGAACCCGATAGCGCACGGCGGCAGCGCAGCCGATGCGTTCGACCTGGTGATTCCGTCCCTGCCGGGTTACGGATATTCAGGCAAACCGACCGACACCGGATGGGATGCGCGCCACATTGCGCGGGCCTGGGTGGTCTTGATGAAGCGCCTCGGATACACAAAATTCGTGGCGGCGGGGGGCGACTGGGGCGCGATCGTCACCGATGAATTGGGCCTGTTGGCTCCTCCGGAATTGCTTGGCATTCACTCGAACATGCCTGGCATCTTTCCAGCCGACATTGACAAGGCGGCTCTTTCTGGAGCGCCCGCGCCAGCGGGTCTCTCAGCCGATGAGAAGGCCGCTTACGATCGCCTGCAGTTCGTTTATCAAAAGGGCATTGCGTACGGGTACCAGATGGGGCTTCGGCCGCAGACGCTATACGGCATCGCGGACTCACCCGTCGGTCTGGCCGCGTATTTCCTCGACCACGACGCGCGCAGTTACGAGCTGATCACGCGTGTCTTTGTTGAGAGAGCGTCCGAAGGCCTCACGCGCGACGACGTCCTCGACAACATCACGATCGCGTGGTTGACGAACACGGCCCTTTCTTCCGCCCGCCTGTATTGGGAAAATTGGGGCAAGGTTGGGTTTTTCGGCGCCAAAGGCGTTACTATCCCGGCTGCGGTGAGCGTCTTCCCAGACGAACTCTATCCATCCCCGCAGAGCTGGTCCCAGCAAGCGTATCCGAAACTCGTCTACTATCACAAGGTCGCGAAAGGCGGACACTTTGCCGCCTGGGAACAGCCGAAACTCTATTCAGAGGAGATTCGCGCGGGCTTCAAATCGCTGCGATCGTAAGCGCGAGCAACTGCACGAAACACTCAGGCCGAAAGCGCATCCCGCTTTCCGGGATGCGCTTCTGGTTCGCAGACCCTTCAACGGCCAATCTCGTCAAATGGAGGTGCCCCAGTCATGGACTCTATCTTCCACAGCCGAGAAGAGATCGAGCGAGCACTCCGGAGATTGCATTGCGTGCCAACCGATAACCGCGATGCGTTGCTCGCTCTCGGTTTCCAACGCATGTATCCCCAAGTGAAATCCGGATACCATAGCCACCTATGGGTGCGATCGGTCGATGCGGGCTACAGCTCATCGCTATGCAACGGCCGTAAGCTGATTATGCAACGCGCCTTTCTCGAGCAGAGGATTGCTCGATGATGACCACGGCCTGGGCCGAGGGCGCTGCGATCGCGGTCGCGATCACTACTGCCGGCAAGAGTGCTTGGATCAACTCCGTCCCGTTGGATGCGGAGGCGCTGCTCGGTAAAGTTGTGCTGATTAGTTTCTGGACATACTCGTGCATCAACAGCTTGCGTCCGTTACCATATATACGGGCCTGGGCAGCTAAATACAAGCAGGCGGGCTTAGTGGTTCTTGGCGTACATACGCCGGAGTTCTCATTTGAAAAGGAGCGTGGGAACGTCGCGGCAGCAGTTCGCAACCTGCAGCTTGAGTATCCAATCGTGATGGACAGCGATTACCGGATTTGGAACGCATTCGGTAATGATGCGTGGCCCGCATTTTACCTCATCGATGCTCAAGGACGAGTTCGATATCGCTACTTCGGTGAGGGGGACTACGTCGAGATCGAGTGCGACTTGCAGATGCTGTTGGGAGAAAACGCTGCCCGCGCGATTAGTCCGAATATCGTTACCGTAGCAGGTGAGGGAGTTCAGAAGGCTCCCGATTTCAAACACGAACAATCGCCCGAGACGTACATAGGCTCGAATCGCGCCGAGCGCATGGTAACAGATCTATCGGCGCTCACATTGAACCACTGGCAACTGGGTGGCGCATGGGACGTCGGGCCCGAGAATGCGGTACTCGAAGCGCCTTTCGGGAAGATTCGGTTCCGCTTTCATAGCCGCGACCTAAACTTAGTTTTGGGCTTGGCGAAGGACAGTGCGCCCGTTCGCTATCGCGTTACGCTTGATGGCTTCGCACCCGGCGCCGACTGCGGCGTCGACTGCGCCGCAGGCGCCGGCGAGGTTCGCGAGCCGCGGCTCTACCAGCTAATCCGGCAGAGCGGAGCGGTGACCGATCGGACGTTTGAGATCGAGTTCCTCGATCCGGGCGTTCGAGCGTTCGTTTTCACCTTTGGGTAGAGCGTCGAACTAGCGCCTATCGGACTGAAAACAGAAGAGTGCCACGCTCACACTCTTCGTGCGTGGCGCGTTCACGCTGCACCAAGAGATGCTAGAGTTCGATCCCGGAATCGTCCGGAGATTTTGTCGGGAGCATTTATGCATGTCGACAGCGTCTTGAGCGCCGACCTCGAGGACGCTAAGCTCGTCGGGGCGGCGCGAGCGGGTTCAGCCGAGGCATTCGCCGTCTTGGTCGACCCGTATCGAAGCCGGCCGCCAGAATCATCGGCCGCACGACTCCATATGTCATTTTACTCGAAGGCGCGAAAAGGTCGGAAGCGGTTCTTTCCGCTCGCACGGCCGTTTCCGGACGTGAAACAGTGAACTATCCTAAACGTGCGCTCAACGCTAGTCGGACTCTTATGGCCCTCACCTTGGTGAGCAGTCTCATAAGTGAGGCCAGGGCCGGCCGCGGGAGCGTGTTCATTAAGGTCGAACTGACACGCGGCCTCGCGCATTTCAACGCTCTACGGCTTCAGTTTTTGAACGTACGCGGCGACGGCTTCGACTTGGCTCTTATCGAGAGGACTTGGATAGAGCTTCGGCATCGGCGGCGCAGGATTTTCTATCCACGCCATGGTCTGCGCGAGGTTCTTGCGCGAGCTCTCACCTTTGAGTGAGGGAGCCGTCCCGCCGCCGCCGCCGGCACCGTGACACACGGCACAGTTGGCAGCAAAGATCGCTGCCCCGCTTTGCGTCGATGCCGCGGCGAGCGCTCGAGCGTCGACGACATATGTGGACGTCGCTCCTAGTTTATAGACGGTCACGAGTGGCGCCCCCGTCCCGCCGAAGTAGCGCGACACGCCGCCGCTCGGAACCGCAACGTACTGCCTTCCCGCGACCGTATAGGAAACGATCCCGCCCGCGATCGAGCCCGGCATCGTCCAGCGCGCGAGTTGCGAACCGTCTGCGCTGTTGAAGACGTACACGTTTCCGGCCAAGTCGCCCGCGAACACAATCGCACTCGTCGTTGAAACAATGCCAGCAACGCTCGGCGCCGGCAGGTGCTTGCGCCACTTGATTGCGCCGCTCGTGTCGTCGAGCGCGGTTACCCACCCCGACGGCTTTCCGGTCGGCTTGAACGTGCCGCCGTAGAACGCCACGCCCTGCGTATCTGTCGTGTGATCGAGCGCGTAGATACCGCAGAGATCGTTGGATGGCACGAACAGCAGCTTGCGCGTCGTGTCGACCGACGGCCCGAACCATTCGGTTCCCCCGAGCGGCCCCGGGCACGTATCGACGCCGGCCGCCTTTGGGTCGACCGTATTGTTCCTCAAGGTGGAGATCGCGGTTTTTACACGCTGTTTATGTGTCGTGCGATCGATGAGATGGACGTATCCATCTTTTCCGGCTGCCGCCACCAGTGCGACGCCGTTCGCGTCATTATACAGTGCCGGCGGCGCGCCGAGATCGTAATCATGCGAATCGTTCGATACCAACTGATACCACCACAGCAGTTTGCCCGACTTCGCATCGAGCGCGACCACCGAGTCGGTGAAGAGATTGGCTCCCGGTCGCAGACTAGGAGCCCAGTCGGGCGCAGGGTTGCCGACCGGAACGAAGAGCTCGCCGGTCGATGGATCCAACGTATATGACGACCACATCGCGCCACCGCCGGTGTTAACCGTGCGGGGCTTTTTCCACGTATCAGCTCCAACGCTCTTTCCGCTGGGAACAGTGTAGAACAGCCACTTGCGCGCTCCCGATGCGGCGTCGTACGCCATCATCTGACCGCGTGCTCCCCAATCGCTTCCGGCGGCCCCGATAAAAACGAGACCATTCCAAGCCACCGGTGCGGAGGTCAGGAACTGGCCGAGTTTGGGTTCGACGGCCTTGACCTTCCAGAGCACGTGGCCATCGCGCGCATCCATCGCGATCAAACGGCCGTCGCCGAAGCCGCGGAAGACCCGATTGTCCAGAAGTGCTGCACCGCGATTCGCTAGCGCGAGCGGCGTTTGTTCCATCGTGTACGCCGTCACCCATTTCTTACGACAGGTCGCCGCATCGAACGCGCCCGTCCGCTGTCCAGTCGTCACGTACAGTGTGCCGTCGACGATCAGGGGAGCAGTTTGGAACGGCCCCTCATCACCGAGCAGGATCTCGCACGCGGGACGAAGCTGCTTGATGTTTTGTGGCGTAATCTCGGAGAGATCGACGAAGCGCGTTGCAGCATAATCGCCATCGTAGTGGGCCCAGTCGACGTCCGCGGCAGCTTTGGTTCGGCCTTGACAGCCAGCCAGGCCAACGCAGAATAACGCCGCAATAATAAAGCCGGCGTCACGCGGTTTTGTTTTTGCGAACACTGGTCACCTCACTTCAGCCGATGGTCAGTCTAAACGCTATCAACCCCACTCGCGCAGAGGAAGTAACTAAGGCTCACTCCCCCAATCTTCCTTCGTCGCCGGTATGGACTGCGTCATCACGGTCGGCGTCACAAAGACCGACGGTGAGACCGGCGCGTTCGGCGCGTAGTTGGAGAACGTGATCGTGCCATCGACGCTGTATCCCGGGAAACGCGCAGCGATGTCTCCCTTCGCGACGGCAAGCCTGACCATATTGTAGAATCAGCTGCTTCGCATGTCACGCCCCAGAAGAGCTACGGACTTTGTCTTCACCCGTTACTCGCCTTGATGTCGAAGCGTACAGTTGGAATCGATCGTCACGCGCAATCGCCGAGTGGCGATCAACGCAGATTCTCGCGTGAGTGAGGCAAAGCGGGGGTTTGCCAAGGCGCGATCATGCGAGTTTCAACGCGTGCTTAGCGGTCGATGCGACCGCGAAAGATGCGGGGCCATTTCACTTGAATTGAGCAAAACACTTAACAGCTTCTCTATAATTGGCTGGGTATTGGCTGAGGAAAAAATGAAGAATGGCGGCTCTCCCACCCACATCGAATGCCGAGAAATCCCCGTTGCAGACGGTTTGAGGCGGATCGTAGCGACAACTAAATTCGCGACAACAGGTCCGGTTTAGGGAAGACATCGTGCCGAGTTGGTCCTGACCGGGGTCGACGGGCCGGGCAGTTAGGGAAAACGGATGAATTGGCGGCCGGCTCTCAAAGAAGGAAAACGCCCAAACCCTATGGGACGGGCGTTTAAGAGTATGCCGAGAGCCAGAATCGAACTGGCGACACCAGGTTTTTCAGACCTGTGCTCTACCGACTGAGCTATCTCGGCGTCCGAGGGGTGGATGCGTTTTTTTGGGCGGTGCTCCCTTCCGAAAGCGGAGCGCGGCGGCGCCTGGCTCGCGATGAAAGCCGAGCGCCGGACCGCGGGATCCGGCGCTCGAAAGTGGCGACGTTGAAGGGACTCGAACCCTCGACCTCCGCCGTGACAGGGCGGCGCTCTAACCAACTGAGCTACAACGCCAGATCGGGTGGTGGGCACGGTTGGGATTGAACCAACGACCCCCCGCGTGTGAAGCGGATGCTCTCCCACTGAGCTACGCGCCCGGTTGAATCCCCCCTGCCCGACGAGGTCGGAGTATACCCCATAGGTTTCGGCCTGTCCACCCGCAGAACGCGGGTGGCATGCAACGTTGGCCTGGCACGCTTGCCCTCCTCCTCTGTCTCGCGCTCGGACCGGCGAGCGCGCAGAGCCCGTCGCCGCAAGCGTTCGTTCGCGCGCACCGCACGGTCGCGACTCAGAACGCCGACGCGCAGGCTTCTTTCGACGACGGTCTTACGCTGCTCTATGCCTTCAATCCCGAAGCGGCGCGTCGCTCGTTCGAGCGCGCGGCGAAACTAGATCCGGCGCTCGCGATGGCTCAGTGGGGCATCGCGCTTTCCTACGGCCCCAACATCAACACGGATTACGACGCGGTCAAGGCACATCTCGGGCACACCGCCATCCTGAGAGCTGAGGCGCTCGATGGATCTGCGCAGTCCGTCGAGCGTGCGTTGATCGAGGCGGCGGCCAAGCGCTACGCGTTCGACCACCCGGGCGACGCCGATCGCTCCACGCGCGCCTATGCCGATGCGATGCGCACGGTCGCGACCGCGTATTCCGCAGACGACGACGTACAAACCCTCACGGCCGAGGCCGAGCTCGACGTGACGCCCTGGGGCTACTGGTCCCCGGATGGAAAGCCCGGACCCGAAACACTCGACATCATCGCGCGGCTCAAGACCGTCCTTGCGCGCGATCCGCTCCACGTCGGGGCGAATCACTTCTTGATCCACGCCGTCGAAGAGTCGCCCCATCCTGAAGACGGGCTCGATGCAGCGCAACGCCTCGCCGCCATGCATTTCGAGCCGGCAGCAGAGCATCTGACGCACATGCCGGCCCACATCTTCGCCCACGTCGGCGATTACGACGCCGCCGGCCTCGCCAACGAACGCGCGGTTGCGAGCCTCAAGGCGTATCTTGCCGATGGGGCCGCCGACCATGGGGGCTACCTCGGTCACGACTGCCTTTTCGGCGTGTACGCATTCATGATGGCAGGCGAATACGCGCGCGCGAAGGCGCTCGCTTCGACCTGCGATAATCGCGCGGAGGCCGACGAAGTCGACTATCGGTTCCGGCATTGGAGCACTTTGCAAACGAGCAGTCTCGATCTTGAACGCGGAGCGGCCGATGTCGCGGTTGGGAACCTCGAGGATGCGCAGCGCCGCTTGCATTCGCTGACGAGGGTCACCGACGATCGCGGAAAGATCTCCGTGCTACTGCTGACAGCGCGTATCGACGCCGCGCGGGGCGAGCGCGCCGGCGAGATCTCGGCGCTCCAAACTGCCGTTGCCGTCCAGGACGCTTTCGGCTATCGCGAACCGCCGCAGTGGTGGTTTCCGGTCCGCGAGACCCTTGGGGGTGCGCTCTTTCGCGCCGGAAAATACGCGGAAGCGGAACGCGTCTTTCGAACCGACCTGGTGAAGAATCCGCAGAATCCGCGCTCGCTCTTCGGCCTCGCCAAGACGCTCGATCGCGAAGGGCAAACGGCGGAAGCCGCCACGGTCGAGCACGCGTTCGAGACCGCTTGGGCTCAAGCGGACGCCGCGCTCGATATGAAAGACCTCTAGCGTGCTCGAGGGCTATCGGTTCGCGAGCCGCTTCCGCGTGCCGCTCTCCGATGTCGACATCCTGCGGCATGCCAACAACGTCGCCTACCTGCGCTGGGCGGAGACGCTGCGCACGGACTACGCGGCCGAAGTCCTGGGGGCCGACGTCGGCGGCGAGCACGGGATGATTCTCGCTAAGACGAAGGTCGTCTACGAGAAGCCGATTCTTTACCGCGAGCGCGTCGCCATCGGTACGCGTATCCCGCGCATCGGCGGAAAGTCGTTCGACTTCGAGTTCGAGGTCTGGAGCGACGACAAGGACGTACGCTGCGCGCACATCTATTCGGTGCTGGTCGCGATGAACTACGTCACGAACCAGACGATTCCGGTACCGCAAGATTGGCGGGACCGCATCGCGGAGTTCGAACGCTAGGTCGTCTGGCTCTTGGTGCCCAACTCTTTGCGCAAGGTCAGTTCGGGGGCAGCCGCTATTGCAGCTTCGAGCGTTGGATAGGTCGGGACGCGAGTCGTGACGCCGACGATGTCGAGGATCCTGCGTGGTGTGCCGCGCTCGCGTACGGCGACAACCAGGCGCTGCCGATTCGCCTCTAACCTGGCGCGGTATGCCATGATGGCATGCACCGTTAAACTGTCGAAGTAGGCCGCGTCGACAAGCGACAGGATTACGACACCGAGATCGAGATCGGCAGCCTGCTGCGCGATGCGCTCGAAGCGATCGATCCCGAGGTGATCCAACTCGCCCTTCACGGAGACGATCGGATAGAGGCCATCGGCAATCAGGGCGATATCGAGGTCGTTCGCTATCATGCTGGAATCGGCTCCAAAAGGCGGACGCGGGTGCTGCGCCCGTCGCTGACGATTTCAGCCGACGGACAAAGTTGCTTGATGAGATTGAGCCCATGGCCGCGCCCCTCGCTGCGCGGGGCGCGCCAGCGGCCAAAGTCGATGATCTCGACGGAGACCTCGGTAGACGTTCCGAAGGCGCGCAAGCGGATGTTGCCCGTCGACGCTCCGTAGGCGTGCTCCATAACATTGGCAACGGCTTCGCCGACCGCGACCTCGAGTGCGAACAGACGCTCGGGTCCGATGCCCGCCTCGCGCGCGACGCGCCGTACGGCACGGCGCAGCGATCGAGCGCTATCGGCGGTCGCCGGCAATTGAACGTCGAGGGTCGTGCGCGGGCTCAGCGGAACGCCGATAGTCAGAATCGCGACGTCGTCGCCGGGCGCCGTGTCGAACATCGCGGCACCGATCGCCGCCGACGGGTGGAGGCTGGTCGACGATACGACGTTCCTGACCACCTCGCATAAGCGCGCTTCGCCGGCTTCAATGTCTTTTCGCATCTCGATCAGGCCGTCGGTATAGAACACCAAGACTTGGCCCGGCCGCAGGGCGATGGTTCGCGCATTCAGCGTTTCTCCATCGATCAAGCCGAGGGGCAGCGTGCGAGGCAGCTCCAGCAGCTCGAGCTCGTCGCCTTCGGCGAGGATCGGGCCTGGGTGTCCGGCGTTGACATACGTCAAGAGGCGCGCGCTGGGATCGACGACGCCGACAATGGCGCTCACGAGCAATGCGCCGTCGAGGCGCTGCATGCGATCGAGGTTCGCGACGATCGCGCGTGGATCCGCGTCGGTCAGTGCGAACGCGCGAACAGCCTGACGGACTTTGCCCATCACGATTGCTGCCGGGAGCCCGCGCCCGGCGACGTCGCCGATGGAGAACACGACACGACCTCCAGGCAGCTCGAACGCGTCGTACCAATCCCCGCCAATGTCGGCGTCGGTTCCGGCCGGCACGTGCAATGCGTCAAAGACGACCCCGGCGAGCTGCGGCAGCACCGCCGGCAACATCGCACGCTGAAGCGCGTCAGCCAAATGCCGCTCGCGCTGATAACAGCCGGCGTTAACGATAGCGGCTGCCGTCCGGGCCGCCAGTTCTTCGGCCAGCGCCACTTCGGCCGAACTAAAGGCCTCACGACGAGGCGCGCGCGCGCACGCGATGACGCCGACGATCTCGCCCTTTCGTTCGATCGGCGCGACCATATGATGATCGCCGGAGGGGTCTTCCCAGACCTGAACCGCGCCTGTCTCGATTGCGCGGGTCGCTTCCAGTTGCGCGAACGCCTCGGCTGGACTGCAACGCCGCAGGGTTGCCTCGCGGTCGCGCTCGACATCGGCGTCGAAGTCGGCGACACCCAGCGCGCAGCGATCGGCGCCCCGCTCGCAAACGGCAACAACGCAACGATCGCAGAGGAGTTTCGTCGTATGCCGTGCGAGGCAAGCGATCATTGATTCGAGCTCGAGGAACTCTCCTAGAATGCGTCCGGCGGCGGACAGAAAACGGAGCCGTTCGGTTTCACGCTCTTGGATCGCCGCTTGCTCTCGCACGTTTCGCTCGACCCGCTGCAACCGGCCGTACTCGTAGGCGAGCGCGACCAGGACCGCGCTGCTCGCGAGCACACCGTCGATGCGCGCGAGATACCAGCCGAACGAAAAGCGGCCTTGCGCGATCAGCGACAGCGACGTGTCGAGCAGCGAAGCCAGCACTGCGACGCCCAACCACATCTCGATCATGTTGGCGCGATTGTTGCGGCGCACGAAGGTTACCATCGCCAGCAGGTTCATCACGAAAAGAAGCGGTCCGACGCCTGAGGTGACGAAGCGTGAATAGTCGGTCCACGAAAGGGCATTGGGCAGGAGCGATTCGCTATGCAGCGCGAGATCGATCAGGAGCGCTGCTACGGCGAAGACCGACCAGGGCAACAATGCGATGGAGCGGGCGTAGCGGACTTCCGCGCCCGGCCGGTCCGGCACGAGCTTCGCGACGATGAAGTACGCCGTCACGAACAGCGGAAAAAGTCCGTGCCAAAAGACGCCAAGCCAACTCGCCGCCGGCGCCCCGCCGCCCATGAGTCCAAGCGGTCCAAACACCCCGGGAAAGTTGAGCATCTGAGCCACAACGAGGCAGCCCGTGAGGAGATAGCCCGCACCGAGCACGGAGATCGACACCGAGCCGCTGGCTCGCACCTGAAGAAGCAACAGGGCCGCGGTGAGCAAGTCGGCGACGACGAGCAAGGAACTGTAAGCCGGGGTGAAGCCCGGGATCTGTACGAGCGAAATTCCGGCCACCGGGGTCGCCACGACAAAACTGACCAAGAGCAACGCGATGACGCTCAGCGACAAGCGGCGCTGTGGCTCGGTTGCGCTACCCGAAAAAAGGCGAGGCAGCGTAATGGTCATTCGGTGTGCGAGGGCCATGCAAGTAGGTTATCGGCCTGTTTTTCACCTCGCGCGCACGCGCGAGAGCCCGCCTGGCCCCATTCCCTTGCGGCTAGCGAGGACCGGCCCGAGGGAGGGGGCGGTTTAGACGGCGCGAACCGCTCGGAATGCCCCGCGCGGCAAGCCGGAACCGACGGGGGCGCGTAGCTCAGGGGGAGAGCGCTACATTGACACTGTAGAGGTCATAGGTTCGAAACCTATCGTGCCCACCACTTGAAAAAGCCCGTAACCACGGGCTTTTTCAATTGCCGGGCCCGTGCCCCGTAGGCTCTTGCGCTCACCCGTTCAATATGATATGAACATTCAAATTATGGTGAACACACTTGAAATCGCTAGTGAATTGCCGATCGGAAACCTCGAGGTCCTTCAGATCCTGGTCGACAGCCAGCGCCACCGCCTGGTCTCGCTGCTCATCCAGGAGCCGCTGAGCGCGCGCGAACTTGCCGAGCGCCTGGGGCTGGCGCGCACGCGCCTCTACTACCATTTAGAGCTGCTGCAGCGGCACGGGATCGTTCGGGTTGTCGAGACCCGCGTCGTTGCCGGGTTGGAAGAGCGCCGCTATCGCGCAGTCGCCCGAGGGTTCCGGGTCGACCGGAAGCTGCTCGCGGGTCAGGCCTCCGAGCCGCAGATCGCGGACCGCCAAGCGGCGATCCTCGAAGCCGTCGCCGGGGATCTGCGCGCGCGTGCGCTGACCGGCACCGAGCGCCCGGGCGAGGACGATGACGTTTTAGTGGGCCGCAAATTCCTGACCTTGAGCGACGCGCGCCGCCAAGAATTGCGCGCGCGGCTCGGCGCGCTTCTCGCCGAATACGAGGCGAACGATGCCGGCGGGCGACCAACCGAGGTCGCATTCGCGCTGTTCGCGACGGAGCGGGACGCGCAGTGATCGGGGCCCTCGCGTTTGCGCTCGGCACTTCAAGTGCGCCGCTCGCCGGTCCGCGCTACCTGCACGTTCAGTTCGAAGTCGTCGCGTACGGCATCCTCGGCACCGGCACGCTCGACGTCGACCGTCGTACGGGCTGGTTCGTGCGCCGGTTTGCAACCGGTCCCGCAAGCGAAGCTGAGGGTTTCGACGGCGTGCGCGCGTGGCGAGCCGATGCGACCGGCATGCCGCGCATCGAAGGGAACGTCGACGAACGGAACGAGATACTGGAGTGGTCGTCGGCCTTGGTGCGGGCGACGCGTGGTCCGCTGCCCCGCGCCGTCGTGCACAGCGGCACCGATCGCGTCGTCGTCACCTTTTCGGGCTACCGTCACGCGGGGGGCCTATGGCTGCCCTCGCGCATCGAGTCACGGGCCGCGCAGAACGGCGTATGGACCGCTCAGGTCCTCGCGGCCCAAAGCTCATCATCTGCGCCGGTGACGTTCGCGCCGCCCGCTCCACCGCGCGATTCGTCGCTCGCCGGCATCACGCGCGTGCCGATTTCAATGACGGGCGGTTCCCCACTGCTAACGGTACGCGTCGACGGCCAAGCGTTGCGCTTCATTCTCGATACCGGCGGGCAAAACGTCATCACGCAAAGCGCCGCTCGGCGAGCCGGCCTGACGGTCAGCGGCGGCGGAATCGTCGCCGGCGGCGGCCCGGACGTTGCTGCGATCCGGTATGCGCGCGCGCGTTCGCTGGGCGTCGGCGCCGCCGAGCTACGCGCGCAGCCGTTCATCGTCCTTGCCGACGATGCGCTGCCCGGCGTCGACGGCATCGTTGGTTACGAACTATTGGCGCGATTCGCGGCGCGCCTCGACATGGCCCACGGTTCGCTCGCGCTGGCTTCGCGCGCAGCCGCATTCGGACCGCCGGTTCATGCCGCGACGTTCGCGTTTCTCGATCGTCAGCCGCAGCTGCGTGGTGCGCTCGACGACGTGCCGGGCGCGTTTTCGATCGACACGGGAAGCAATCTGACCGCGCAAGTCAACGCCGCAATCGTTCGCAGCCACGCGCTGATCTCGCGGCTGCATGCATCGGTTACGACCCTCGCAAGCGGCGTCGGCGGACGCTATACGATCTATCTCGTACGCGCGCACGTCTTGCGCTTGGCGAACAACGTCGTCCGGGCGCCGATCGTCGATCTCATGACGCATCGCGGCGGCTCGCTCAGCAGCCCGACGGTCGTGGCTAACGTCGGGGACGGCATTCTGCGCCGCTGGACGCTGGTCTTCGACTACGCTCACGCGCGCATCGATTTCCGACCGGGCGGCGATGCGACTGCGGGTGCCTACGGCGACCGTGGCGGCCTAGGACTTGCGACGCAGTCGGGTGCGCTCGTGGTCGGCTTCGTCTTGGGCGGGACGCCCGCGGCTTGGGCAGGCATTCCGGCCGGCGAGCGCATCGTTGCCGTCGACGGTCGCGCCGTCGCGGCACGGGACCGCGCGCGCGTTCGTGCGATCCTCCACGGCCCGCCGGGAACGTCCGTCCGCCTCCGTCTCGGAGACGGCTCGACCCACGTCGTGGTTCTTCGGCGGTACCTCTAGATAACCGCCCCTACCGACGATCCCGAAGCCGCGTCCATCAGTTTCGTGAAGCTCTTCGCTTCATCGACCTGCGCTTCGATCACGGGCTTGAGCGATGACATGCCGTTGCGCAGCGCTTCACTTACCAATTGAGCCTGAGTCTCGCGGAGCAGATCGCCGCGCGCACTGAGGTCCTTCGCCAGCTTGGCGGCGTTTGTGCTGCGCGTCTCTAGCTCGGTGCGCGCCAGCTCCACGAGCTTCACGCCGCGATCGCACGCTTCCGCGTACACGCCGTCGAAGCTTCGCGACGCGTAGGGAGTCGACAGGATCTCGTAGGCGGCCTTCGCGTTGCTCAGCGCACGTTGCGCCGCACCCGCAAACGCCTCGCCGACGAGCCTGTATATTTCCGTCGAAGTTTCGACGTACTTGCTGAGTTGGGCGGCGCGTTGGTCTGATGGCTCGCCGTTCATCGTAGCTCCTCGCGGCGCAATCGCGCCGACTTCTCAAAGGATTGCGCCGGTTTGCTGCGAGCTTTTCCCCCTTGGCTTGCGCGAGACCGGCGCGCCCGCTAGTGTAACCCACGCGCTGCAGTGCATGTCAATCCCCCGCGCGCGCGCAAAAACTTCTTCCTGAGAACAGGGCGAGGACGGAAATTATGCTCCTGGTCCGATCGCAAGCAATCAGCCGCTTCTGCAGCAGCGCGGGCGGTTCGCGAAATCGAAGGGCTTCGCGTCTAGCGGCAGCGCTGGGGCTTTGGCTCGAGCTGTCCTTGTTGACCGGGCGTTGCGATAACGTAGGGCGCGCGCGCGACGGTCACGGTCGACGGGCCTTCGATCGCGCTGCACGCCAGCAACGTACCGCCTTGCGCTAGTGGCGTTCCTTGCCAAGTCATCCAATCGATGTTCGCGGTAGCGGCGCCAGGTTGCTCCGGCGAATACAAGGTTCCATCTTGATCGGTAGCGTACGCGCCGGCCATCGCGACGTTTCCGAAGTCGTCGAGGGTGTTCGGCAGCGATTTCTTTTCGGCGCTGTAGAAGGTCGCTTCGGCCATCCATTCGACCGTGTCGCCGAAGAGCGTCGCGGGACGTTGATATGGCGTGCCGCAATCGACACAGCCGGAATGAAATGTCCGCGCCGGAAGATAATAGCCGGTCGTTTCGTTAACGAACCAAAGCGTGGCGCGCTGCCACGCGGCCGGTCCCTTCGTTTCGGCTGCGATCCGTACGTAGATCGTGTCGCCGGCGCGTACCGGTAAGTTCCGCGAGTTGCGCCGTACCGCAATGTTTTTCGTACCGGCCCATTCGATCCAGAAATAGGATGACGTCGGGTAGTTGCCGATGGGGCCGCCGCTGTAGCAAGCAACATCCGATTCCGAACCGGCTTGCAGCACATCGGTCGAGTCGTAGGTGTGATACTTGCCGTCTTTGCCTTTAGCGTGCGCTACAAAGGTGCTCATCCAGCCGTCAAGCCCGACCCAAAGCGACGAACCGTCGCTCGGCTCCCATCGGTTCGAACAGTTGATCGTCGGCTTCGCGACGGGAACGGTCCACTCGGCCTCGACCTCGCTGAACCGGTACTGCGGAATCCTCATCGGCTGGGCTCCGGGGGCGAAGAGAACGGCACCGGCCCAATCGGGCTGAAAGACGCGAAGGGGCGTGAGCTGCTGCATCGGAATGAACTGAACGTCGAGCGGCACGCGCGCGGCGCGCATCACGCGCATCCACCTTTGGTACCGATCGGAATCGAAGGGCGCTACCGGGCGCGGCGGAAAACCATGCGCAGCCAAAACGTCGTTCGACGCGCCGATGTAGTCGGCGCCCCCCGGCGCGACCGGTACGACGCGGGTCGCGGACATGGCGCGGGCGTACGTCTGGAACCCGGTAAGGATCGCAGCCGCCGCGACCACGATCGCGAACGCACGTTTCATTCGAGCGCCTCCCCAGTTACTCTGCAATTAAGGTGCGGCGGCCGCTGCACCTGCGGCGCGCGGTCAAAGAAGAGCTGCGACCAGGCGCGGACGATCAAGCCGAGTTTGCATCGAGGCGCAGGAGGCGCACGACGTGACGCGCGACGATCGCTTCCTCGTCGGTTGGAATCACCCACACCGCGGCCGAGCCGGTCGCGTCGCTAATCTGGCGCGCGTTAGCATCGTTGGCGGCACCATTCAGGTGAACTCCGAGCCAGGCGAGCTGCGCGCACACCGCCCGCCGGACCGACGGGACATTCTCTCCGATGCCGGCGGTAAAAACCAATGCGTCCAGACCGCCGAGCGCGGCGGCGAGCGAGCCGACTTCGCGCACGATCCGATAGGCGAAGAGGTCGATCGCCTGGGCCGCACTTGGGCTCGTACTGGCCAGCAGCTCGCGCATATCGTCGCTTACTCCCGATACGCCTAGCAACCCGGACTGCTCCCAGAGGAGATCGCAAAGGTTTGTGCCCGACATGCCGCTATCGAGCAGATACAAGACCACGCCTGGATCGATCGCGCCGCATCGCGTGCCCATCATTAGTCCGTCGAGCGCCGTGAACCCCATCGTCGTCGCCACGCTGCGCCGATATCGCATCGCACACATGCTCGCGCCGCTGCCGAGATGCGCCACGATGACGCGCTCTTCGGCAAGCTCGCCGAGATAAGACGGCAAGACGGAAGCGATGTATTCGTAAGAAAGACCGTGGAATCCGTAGCGTCGAATTCCCCGCGCAGACAGCGCCTCTGGGAGCGCGAACTGGGTCGCAAGCGGCGGCTGCGTGTGATGAAAGGCGGTATCGAAGCACGCCACCTGGGGTACGCGGGGATGGAGCCGTTTGAACGCTTTGATCGCGGCAAGGTTGTGAGGCTGGTGAAGCGGCGCCATCGGGATGTACTCTTTGAGCTGGGCGAGCACCGCGTCGTCGACGACGACCGGTTCCAAGAAGCGCGCTCCGCCGTGCACGACACGGTGCCCGACGGCGACGATACGATTCCTGCGTTCCCGGTCGATCCAACCTAAGACGTACGCCATGGCCGGCTCGTGGCCCGCAACGTTTTCGAGGCTGCGATCCTCCAGGAGTGCTCCGCTGCCATCCGCGATGCGAACGCGCGGCTCGTGCGGCATTCCACTCACCGAACCGTGCGCCAACGCCTCGGCGCTCGTAAGCTCGCGCTCCACGTCAAAGAGCGAGAACTTGAGGCTTGACGAACCTGCATTGAGCGCGAGGACCGCGTCGCTCATCGGCTTACCTTAACTGCCGCCCGGCCACGTCCAGTCCGCAATCTCCGGCAGGTCCTCGCCGTGGGCGCGAATGTAGGCGCGATGCTCGATGAGCTTATTTGCGATCGTATCCTTGATGTGAGCCGAGCGATCTCGCAGCCGCGGTATGCGGTCGACGGCAGCGCCGGCAAGATGGAAGCGGTCGAGCTCGTTGACGACGGTCATGTCGAATGGGGTTGTCGTCGTCCCCTCTTCGTTATAACCGTGGACGTGGAGATTGTCGTGGTTCCGGCGGCGGTACGTCAAGCGGTGAATTAACGCCGGGTAGCCGTGGTACGCGAAAATCACCGGCTTGTCGACCGTGAAGAGCGCGTCGAAGTCGGCGTCGGGCAAACCGTGGGGATGCTCGCTTGGCGACTGCAATTTCATCAGGTCGACCACGTTCACCACGCGGATCCGCACGTCGGCGAACTGCTCCCTTAAGAAGGCGACGGCGGCCAGCGTCTCGAGCGTCGGGATGTCTCCGGCACAAGCCATCACGACGTCGGGTTCGGCACCCGCATCGTTGCCGGCCCAGTCCCACACGCCGATCCCCTTCGTACAGTGCTCGACGGCGCTCTCCATGTCAAGGTATTGCAGAGCCGGCTGCTTGCCCGCCACGATGACGTTGACGTAATTGCGGCTGCGCAGACAGTGGTCGGCAACCGACAGCAACGTGTTCGCGTCCGGGGGCAGATAGACGCGGATGACGTCGGCTTTCTTGTTGACGACGTGATCGATGAAACCGGGATCCTGGTGCGAGAACCCGTTGTGGTCCTGCCGCCACACGTGCGACGTCAGCAGGTAGGTTAGCGAAGCGATCGGTTCGCGCCAGTGAATCGCGCGCGAGACCTTCAGCCATTTCGCGTGTTGGTTGAACATCGAATCGATGACGTGAATGAAGGCCTCGTAGCAAGAAAAGAAGCCGTGGCGTCCCGTGAGCAGGTACCCTTCCAGCCAGCCTTGGCAGAGGTGTTCGCTCAGGACCTCGAGCACGCGGCCTTCGGGATCGAGGTGCTCGTCGTCGGCCGGTTCGGTTTCGGCGATCCAACGCCGGCCGGTGGCCTCGAAAAGCGCATCGAGCCGGTTCGACGACGTTTCGTCGGGCCCGAACGTGCGAAAGCTGCGCGCGTTGCCGCGCACCGTGTCGCGCAAGAATTCGCCCAGGATGCGGGTCGACTCGGCGACCGTTACCCCGGGCCGGACGGTCAGGGCGTAAGCGCGAAAGTCCGGCAGGTCGAGGGGCGTCAATAGCTTTCCGCCGTTTGCGTTTGGGTTGTCGCCCATGCGCCGGTGTCCCGAGGGTGCGAGGTTCCGCAACTCCTCGACGAGCCGGCCGCTCGAATCGAACAGCTCCTCGGGGCGATAGCTTTTCATCCACGCTTCGAGCGCGGCCCGGTGCTGCGGGTTCGTCCGTGCAGCCTCGATCGGGACCTGATGTGCTCGCCAGGAGCCCTCGACCCGCAAGCCATCGATTTCTTTCGGACCCGTCCAGCCCTTGAGCGTTTTCAAAACGATCATCGGCCAACGAGGCCGCTCGGTATAGCCGTTCGTGCGCGCTCGGTGCTGAATCGCAGCGATCTCGTCGAGAACAGCATCGAGCGTGCGCGCCATGAGCTGATGCATCGCTTCGGGTTCGTGACCTTCGACGAAGTACGGTTTCCAGCCGCAACCTTCAAGTAGCTCGATGAGCTCGGACGAAGGAATGCGCGCGAGGATGGTAGGGTTCGCGATCTTGAAGCCGTTCAGGTGCAGGATGGGCAGAACGGCCCCGTCGGAGACCGGATTAAGAAATTTGTTTCCGTGCCAGCTCGTCGCCAAGGGACCTGTCTCCGCCTCGCCGTCGCCGATCACGCAAGCTACGAGCAGTTTGGGATTATCGAATGCGGCGCCGAACGCGTGGGCCAGCGAATACCCGAGTTCGCCGCCCTCGTGAATCGAGCCCGGCGTCTCGGCCGCGACGTGGCTCGGGATGCCGCCGGGAAACGAGAACTGTTTGAACAGCCGCTGCAATCCGGCTTCATCCTGGGAAACGTGCGGGTAGTATTCGCTGTACGTTCCCTCGAGGTACACGTTGGCCACGATCCCCGGGGCACCGTGGCCGGGACCTGCGATATAGATCGTGTCGAGATCGCGTGCAACGATCGCACGATTGAGGTGCACATAGACGAAATTTTGCCCGGGCGTCGTGCCCCAATGGCCCATCAAGCGCGGCTTCACGTGCTCGGCAGCCAGCGGTTCGCGCAAGAGCGGATTGGCGAGAAGGTAAATTTGCCCGACCGAGAGGTAGTTCGCCGCTCGCCAGTATGCGTCGATGCGCCGCAGCTCTTCTTCAGCAAGCGGCCCAGTTTGGGTTCTTAGGGTCGTCATGGCTGCGAGTATACTACGCCGTGGTTCACAAGCGAAGCGTGCGATGTGTTAACGCAGGGAGCCGGGGTTGTTCGCTGCGCAGTTGCGGGGACCACCAATAATGCGAAGAGACCCCGCCGGTAGCGGGGCCTCCTCGTTCGAGCCGGTTAGGCTCTTCGAATTCTTGGTCTTAGACGAGCGAGGTCACAAAGAACGTCCCGTCGAGCCAGTAACCGTGCGCAACGACCTCGCGACCGACCGCAACCTTCCCGGTCCGCTTCGTGTCGAGCGCCGGTTGATCGTTGACCACGAGCTTGCGATCGGTCAACTGCAGCGTCACGAGATGTCCGGTTACGAAGGTGATCGTTCCGGCAAGGTGCTCGTGGCGCATTTTATCGGTGTCGGGCGGGCAGTTCCCATTGGGCATCCAGTTGTCGTCGCGCCACGACCCGCAGCGCGTGTCGTTGTAGATTTCCATCTGGGCGGGTGGCGCAGGCGCTGCAGCGTCAGGTCCGGCCGCTTGCGCAAACGCTGGTTGAGCGCCGGCCAGGCCGATCAGGGCGATACTGCTCCCGAAGACGGCGGCGTTCAAGGCGACGAAGATATTTTTCATGGGACGATTCCTTCTAGACGATAGTCCAGTTCGGCGCCCAAAGAAAAAAAGAGCGTCAGGCATCTTATACCCAAAAACGGAAAGTGCTAACAACGTTGGAATGACTTACGCGCACGATTGCACCGATCGATGCTGCGCAGGCGGCCTGAGCGGGCTCCTCGGCGAGGACATTGAACTTTCCACTGCACATGCGCACTGGTACCGGACTTCCTGTGAGGCGCGGTCTTAGGCCGGGAGGCTTCTGGTCGCTCTTGCTCGTTTGGATTCTCGCGCTCTGGGCGATTGTCGACGCCGGCAGCGGCCTTCTCGAAGCGGTTCGCCTCGTTTCGATCGCCGATACATCGGCCGTAAGCTGGCCTTCGCTTATCGCTGCCTGCGCGACGTCGCTCGTGTTCGTCGGCGTAGGCTTGCTTCTCGTGATGGCGCGCCCCAACTCGGTCACCTGGGGCTTCTTTCTCCTAGCTTGCGGCTACACGATCGCGCAGTTCGGATCGCTCGGGGCCTTGCTGCCTGCGGCATGGGCGATACCGTATCGGGTTAGTCGGGCTGTGGCGATTGCGATGGCGATCGGCGGCGGCAGCATTTTCGCGGCTCGCTTCCCCAACGGCACCAAGACAAGGGTTGGGATGCTGCTAGAGCGTGTCGGGGTGCCCGTTGCCCTCGTCATCGCCGCCTTGTACCTCGCAAGGTTGCTCCTTGCAGCCTCGGACCCGATCGCGCCCCTCATCAAAACTGCCTACGAGGTGGCGCTTCTCGCGATCCTTGCTCTGAATGTTGCCGTTGGCATCTACCGCCGCGCGGAATCGCGCGGTGAAGAGCGCGCTCGTGGACAGTGGGTCATCTCAGGCTCGACGATTGGGGTCGGCGCGGTTTTTGCCGACACGGTCATGCGGTTGCTGCGCGTGCCGGGCTTCGATGGATCTGCACTCGACACAACCCTCAGTGTCGCAATTATCGTCATTCCGTTGTCGGTCGCCTATGCGGTCTTGCGCCACCGGGTCATCGACGTGCGCTTTGCGATCAACCGCGCTCTCGTGTTCGGGCTCATCACCACGGGATCGATCCTTGCTTTCTCGCTCATCGAATGGTTTCTCGGCAAAGAGCTGGAGGCCACGCGCTTAGCGCTCGACGTCGAGGTGGGTCTGGCGCTGGCGATCGGCTTCTCGTTCGATCGCCTCAAAGGGCTAGTCGATCGAGGCGTCGAGCGCGCCTTTTTTCGGCGTCAACATGCGGCAGCAGAACGCTTGCGGCGCGCCGTCGAGGCGCTGCCGCATGCGGGGGCGCCGGAGACCGTGGACGAGCTCATGATCTCCGAGCCGTCCGAGGCCTACGGGTTATCATCGGCGGCGCTGTTTCGCAAGACTCTCAATGGAAGCTTCGAGCGAACCGCGTCGCGTGGCTGGGACAATGGATGTGACAGCGTCGTGACGAGCGCCGACCCGCTTCTCGCCTACGTAGCGGCGAGCATCAGACCCCTCGAGCTCGACGATACGCGGTACCGCCTCAAGGTGCCGAGTGGCGAATTGCGGCCGGAGGTAGCCGTCCCGATCGCAGCGCGCCACGAACTTTTGGCATTCGCGCTGTACGGGCCGCACGAAAGCGGGGAGATGATCGACCCGGAGGAGCGGAGCACGCTCGGCGATCTTGCCGTCGCGGCGGCTGCGGCGTACGATCACCTCGAAGCGGCGGACCTCAAGCGCGAAGTACATGAATTACGCCGCCGACGGGGCATAAGGTGATCCTATGGACGACTATAAGAACGCGCTCCCGGAAGAGGTCGCCGAGCGGAGGGATTCCGACGAGCCTCGACCGCTGCACTCCTTGGCCGATAAAGAAAGGCCGCTGAGCCGGCGAGAGGCCGATGTCGCGGGGATCTCGCAGACCCCCGAAACCGTATACGGCGACGACTCTACCGAGCCCAACAGCGACGACCAGCGCGACGCTCACCGAGCAGAATAGACCGCGCGTAACGTCCTGACGTCCGGGCACACGACCTGCGGTCGAGGAGCGAGCGGTACGGGTCATCGGCGAGACGCAACGGCAGTGACGTGCACTCGCACGCCACTGCCGAAGGTCATGGCCGGCGTTCGACTACTTACCGGGACCCGCGTCGGGATGTGCCGGCGCCGGAGCCGCGTGAGCCGCAGCCGGATCCGGGTGATGTGCGACCGTCGCCGGCACGCGCTGCGCAACTGGCGCCGCGCGATGCACGACCGGTGCTCCCGCATGCCGCGCAGCCGGAGCCGCGCGATGAACCACGGGTGCCGCGGCGCGATGCACGATCGGTGCCAGAGCGTGACGCACCACGGCTGCAGGCGCGCGATGCACGACCGTCACCGGACGGTTGCTGCTGCTGAACGGACGCGCGACGGCTAATTCGCCCGGACGGCCATGATTGACGCTCGCAAAGAGACCGCGATCCTGCCCCGCGAGCAGGATATGCTCGCGCTGAACGGAGGTCAGCCCGAGGTGAGGCCCTCGCAGAATCGCGAGCTGTCCCGCGCTAGGACGTACCGTCAATCCCCCGCGGCCGCCGTTGTAAGCAATGCGAATCGGCGAGCGGTTGACGAACACGGTCCGATCGACGTACACGTTGCGAGTGATACGCGAGTTGACGTTCGTGACGAACGTGTTATACCGAAAGACGTTCCCGGCCCAACGGCCGCCAACGTACCCGTTCCCGTAGTAGCCTGCGCCATAGTTCACGCCGCCGTAGAAGCCCACGCTCGTCCCCCAGTAACCTGAGTTAAAAGAGAAGCCGTAAGCACTTGCTCCCCAATAACCAGGAGTCCAGAGATAGCCATACTGGGGTGCCTCGACCCACGTGCCCGGAACCCAGAAGTAGCCGCCCGGACCCCAAGCCCAGTATCCGGGCGTCCAAATGTCGTTGGGCTCGAGCGCGACAGGCTGCGCGTACACTGGAATTGGGGGAGGCGGGTTGCCAACGTTGATGCCGACCCCGATCGATACTTGCGCAAGAGACGGCACGGGGAGCGCGATGAACGTCATCGCTGCTACTAAGAATAAAAGAAGGCGGAAGGTTTTCATAATGTTGATACCTTTCAAATGATGTTCGAAGACCAGCACGAGACTCATCGCCCCGCAGCTTTAAGGCCGTTCCCAGGGGGCGCCGAGGTCACGTTCTTGTTGACGATATCCAAGAATGGCTTCACGATGTCCAGGGGCATCGGGAAGATCACGGTCGAATTGTGCTCGCCACCGATTTCGGTAAGCGTTTGCAGATAGCGCAGCTGCATAGCGGCCGGAACGGCGGCCAGGATCGTGGCTGCATTGACGAGCGTCTGCGCTGCCTGGAACTCGGCTTCCGCGTGAATGACCTTTGCTCTGCGGTCGCGTTCGGCTTCGGCCTGCTTGGCGATCGCCTTGACCATATTGTCGGTGAGTTGCACGTCGCGAATCTCGACGGCGCTCACGTCGATACCCCAAGCTTTGGTGCGGGAATCGAGAATGTCTTGGATGTCCGTATTGAGTTTAGCGCGCTCGGAGAGCATCTCGTCGAGATCGTGCTGTCCAAGCACGGATCGGAGGGTCGTCTGGGCCAGCATATTGGTGGCCGCAATGAATTGCTCCACCGCGATGACGGACTTTGCCGGATCGACGACGTGGAAGTAGAGGACGGCGTCGACCTTCACCGAGACGTTATCGCGAGAGATGAGATCTTGGCTGGGAACTTCCATGACGACCGTCCGCAAATCGACCCGCACGAGCTGTTGCACGAGCGGAATCAGAACGATCAACCCCGGCCCCCCGACGTGCGAGAAGCGGCCGAGCGTGAAAACGACGCCGCGCTCGTATTCGCGCAGGACCTTCAACGATGCGTTCGCGAGCAGCACAAGCACGAAAAACACGACAAGGGGCGTTATGAAACCGGAAAGGGCAAGCATTGGGCGACCTCAGTTGGCACGCTCGACGAGCGCGCAGTACGCTCATTATATCGCAGCGGGGCGCGGTGCGGTATCGTGAAACGCACGGAAGGCGATTTCGTCCCCATCACAATCGGACGCCCAAGCGCAAAGCGCAGGGCGATTTTGCCCGACCCGTCGAATTCACGATCATAGCATGGTGGTCGCAGCGCGCATATCGTGAAAAAGGCCGATCGGACAAGACGGGGAGGCGCTCCAGCGCTCCACGACGCGATCCCGGAGTCGGATTCGGCATACCCGATCCTCTCGGGCATCCTCCGCGTCGTACCGGTTTCGCGTTGGGCCTTTGCGCGGGTGGCGCCGAACGGAGATCTCGGCTCGCTTTTCAGCTCGCACGCGAAGGGCGAGAAACTCGCGGGACTGACGGGGCTCGCGGACGAGCTCCAGCGCCAGCGCACGGCATCTCGTTCGGGGCCCCGGATCGCGGCGACGCTGGGACCTCTCGATGATTTCGAGAGCGGAATAACGCTCGTTTTTGCCGACGCGCGCGCGCAATTTGGCATTCTCACGCTCTTGCGGACGGCGGAGTTGGGACCGTTCACGTCGAGCGAGATCAGGATGCTGACGTTTGCCTTGGACGCGCTCTCCGACCGGCTCTCCCACTTACGCTTGCAACCGCCGCCGCAGCTCGTTTCAGAGACGGATCATTCTCAGATAGCCGGTGCCGCCGACGTGTCGGAGGAGGCGTTCTACGTCCTGGACAGCGATCTTCAGATCGTTTTGGCGTGGAGCTCGGAAGACCAGCGCCGCATTGCCTTGACGGGACTTCACACCCGGATCGCCGAGCGCCTTCCCAACGTGCTCGAAGAGACGGTGCGCGAACTAACCGCCGCGTGGTCCAGCGAGTCAGTGAAGCATACCGGCGTCGCGCGCCCGGTTCCATTTCTCGTCGTCCGAACGCAACCGATGTCGGGCCCGGCTGGGCTGTTCATCGGCGTGCGCATCGATCGCTTTCGCCCGCCTAATTCGCTTACGGGGCCGGCGTCACGGTTTCATATCTCACCGCGTGAGGTGCAGGTGCTGGCACTGCTGCTCGATGGTAACCACCTCGATCAAATCGCCGAGCAGTTGTACATCACGTCGTCCACCGTTCAGGATCATATCAACAGCATGCTCAATAGGACGGGAAGCCGTAACCGCAGCGAACTGATCGCACGCGTGCTAGGCTGGGAGTTGACGCCGACTGCCCGCCGCGCCAATGAGGCCGGCTGACGGCGTGCTATAGGGCTTGCCTTTCGCGGTGCGACCGCCGCTGAGGCTAATGGCCGATCCGAGCACAGGCGGCGAGTAGCTGTTGACGGGTCGTCGCATCGCGGACGGAAACGGCGAAGTTCTTATTCTTGAATGACTCGATCGGAATCGCTACGATCGTATGCGAGACTTGACCGGCAGAAATCGGATTCAATGGTATGGGCGCCACCGCGCCCCCCGGCGCGTCCTGGCAGTTGGTTCCGACGGCAAGGCTCAAACTCGAACGCAGAGCCGCGAAATTGGTCGCGTAGACGTGTACGATCGTCTTGGGGCCCTGCGCGGTCAGCGTTACTGTTCCGTGCACTCGGGATCCGTTGCGTTCTTCGAGCGGCACGGTCATGCTACGACCCGTTGCCGCCGGCGTCGGGGTCGACGCCGCTAGGACCGGCCTCGACACGCCGCTTTGCGCCCCCCAACCGAGAGCCAGGGCAGCGGCGTAACCGGCGAATTTCCAGTGAGAGCGCATGGCTTGTACCTATCCTTTGCCCCGTCGAGGCGGCCCGGAAACCCAAGAGTCGCCAGCCTTCGCGCCGCCTAGCGGCGGCGCCCTCCGGCGCACGGCGGAGGGCTGGGCGCGTTCGTCTCAAGTAGGCGAACATCTCCGCTAACGGGAACCGTCACGATTCGAAACGGGGGGCGTCGTGGACCACACGAATTTCCTGGTGCCGCCGGGCCAGCCTTGCCGGCTGCGCGACATCGACCCGCAATTCACGTCCGAGTTCGAGAACAAATCGGATGCCCGCCATAAGCTCGAGAGCGACATCGAGCGCCTTGCGGCGCTGCAGGATGTCTTCTTCGCCGCGCGGACCTATGCGCTGCTTGTGATCCTGCAAGGAATGGACGCGGCGGGAAAAGACAGCGCGATTAAACACGTGATGTCCGGACTCAACCCTCAGGGCGTCGCCGTCTTCAGCTTCAAAGCGCCGAGCGGCTTGGAGCTCGGCCACGACTACCTCTGGCGCGCCGAGAAGGCGCTTCCGGAACGTGGGCGGCTCGGGATATTCAATCGCTCGTATTACGAGGAAGTGCTCGTGGTTCGAATCCACCCCGACTTCTTGGCGCGCGAGGGGGTGCCCGACTACGCGCTGCACGGCGATCTGTGGGCCGACCGCTTCGAAGACATAAACGCGTTCGAGCGCCACCTCTTCCGAAACGGAACGCATATCGTCAAGATTTTCCTACACGTTTCCAAGAACGAGCAGCGCAAACGATTGCTCGAGCGTGTGGATGACCCAGCGAAAAACTGGAAATTCTCTTCGCAAGACGTCGCCGAACGGCTCTACTGGGACCGTTACCAGCAAGCCTACGAAGAGGCGATCGATCGTACGAGCACCGAGTGGGCGCCGTGGTACGTGATCCCCGCGGATCGAAAGTGGTTCGTGCGGGCCGTGCTCGGCGACATCCTCGTCGCAAAGCTCGACTCGTTCAAACTCCATTATCCGACTCCCGGCGAGGATCAGCGCGCCCAACTAGCCGCGATGCGCTCCAAATTAGAAGCCGAGTAGCGAGGAGCACGAGTGAAACCCGCAACCAGTTCCTCAAAGATTGCCACCGTCGTGCGCGTTACGAGCGGCAACTTTCTCGAAATGTACGACTTCTTCTTGTTCGGTTTCTACGCCACGAACATCAGCCGCGCGTTTTTCCCGGCGGGCAGTGCGTTTGTATCGCTGTTACTGACCTTTGCGGTGTTCGGCGCAGGGTTTTTGATGCGCCCGCTTGGTGCGATCGTTTTGGGAGCCTACGTCGACCGCGTGGGCCGGCGGCGCGGACTCATCGTAACGCTCTCGATCATGGCGATGGGGACGATCCTGATCGCCTTCGTGCCGAGCTACCGCACGCTCGGCCTCCTCGCGCCGCTGCTGGTGCTGACCGGCCGATTGCTGCAAGGCTTCTCCGCGGGCGTCGAGCTGGGCGGCGTTTCGGTGTACCTCTCTGAGATGGCAACGCCGGGGCATAAGGGATTTTACGTTGCGTGGCAGTCCGCCAGCCAACAGGTTGCAATCGTCGTTGCGGCTTCGATCGGATTCGGTCTAGCAAAGTTGATGCCGGCCGCTGCAATCGCGCAATGGGGCTGGCGCATTCCCTTCTTCATCGGATGCCTTATCGTGCCGATCATCCTGGTCATCCGGCGCTCGCTCGAAGAGACGCCGGAGTTCTTGGCCCGCAAGCACCGGCCGGATGTTTCGGAGATCTTCCGCTCGATAGCAGGCAACTGGCGAATCGTGCTGGCCGGCATGCTTCTGGTGGTGATGACGACGGTTTCATTTTATATGATCACCGTCTACACGCCGACGTTTGGTGCGACCGTCCTCAAGCTCGCCGAGACGGACGCGCTGATCGTAACCTTTTGCGTCGGGCTATCCAACTTTTTTTGGCTTCCGGTAACCGGCGCGTTGTCGGATCGCATCGGCCGCCGGCCGGTGCTCGTGGCATTCACGGCGCTCACCATTCTGACGGCGTATCCGGTGCTCGCGTGGCTCGTCGTCAACCCAACCTTCAGCAAACTCCTCGGCGTCGAGCTCTGGCTCTCATTTCTTTACGGCGGCTATAACGGAGCCATGGTGGCCGCGCTTACCGAGGTCGTGCCGGCCAGCGTCCGCACGGCGGGCTTCTCCCTGGCCTACAGCCTTGCCACCGCGCTTGGCGGATTTACGCCGGCGATCGTCACGAGCCTCATACACGTCACCGGAAACAAGGCCGCTCCGGGTTTGTGGATGACGTTTGCCGCCGTCTGCGGTCTGGCGGCGACGCTCGCCCTGTACCGGAGCGGCGAATCGAGCCGAGTAGCCCTGGCGGCCTTGGCGTAGCTAGCCGCAGCGATCATCTTGCCCCAGCTTCTGCCTTCTCACCCGCCAGTTGATCGAGAAACTCGTCGTGATCGACAGGCCGCGAAAACATCGGGTAGTTCTTGTCCACTGCCAACCGCTGCTCTTCCTCGCTGAGCGTGGCGGTGCAATCCTTGAGCGTGAAAACGTTGTAGCCTTTCTCGTAGGCCGTGCGCATGGTTGACTCGACGCAGCAGTTGGTGAGAAATCCGCCAAGCGCGATTGTCGTGATTCCCCGGCTGCGAAGGATGAAGTCGAGATTCGTGCTCGCGAACGCATCGAGCCCACGCTTACCCTCGACGACGATGTCGGACGGGCCGGGTTTGAGATCGTCGACGATCTGGGCACCCCAGCTCCCCTGCCGGAACGACTTGCTATCGACAACGCCCTTGAGGATACCGTACGGCTCGCTCGTGAGTTCGCGGTAGTCGTCAGCAAAGGAGATCGGCGCGTGCACGATCGTGGCACCCAGCTCGCGGGCTTTCTTGACGGTGTCTTTGGTGTTCTCGAGCATATTGGTCGACTGCATGATCGGCTTCACGGCCTCGTGTAGCGTCCCGCCCGGCGACGTGAAGTCGTTCTGATACTCGATCAGTACGACTGCGGTCTTGCTTGGTTCCATCTTTGACCTACCTCTTAAGCGCACGTCATCACGTCCGGAGCTATTCGAAGCCTGTCGGCGCAATCCCGGCTGGCGCGGCGCAGCCTGGTGCTCTTTGGAGGACCTCGGCAGCGACGACGGTAGTTTGGGGACATGACCGGCGCCGGCGCGGACTGGGAACAACGCATATCCGATCTATGGTCGAGAATTGACGACCACGACGAGAAAGCGTTTGTCGTTCTCGTCGAAACGCTCGCGGCTGAGCTTCCGCCGGGGAACGCTATTGGACTATTCGAGCGCGCTTCGGCCTTTGATTCCACGGGTCACCCCGACGTCGCGGCCGCACTGTACGAGGACGCGCTTGCTGCGGGCTTAGCCGGCGAGCGCCGGCGGCGCGCGATCATTCAGATGGCAAGCTCCTTGCGCAACCTCGGCAAAGCTCGGGCTGCGGTGGATTTGCTGAGCGCCGAGCTGAATTCGCAGACAGATGCGCTGACTGGCGCCGTTCGAGCCTTCTTGGCGCTGGCGCTCGTAGACCTAGGGCGCGAGCGCGAAGCCGTCGCCGTTGCGCTTACGGCCCTTTCTGAATACCTTCCGCGCTACAACAGGTCCGTGGCTCGCTATGCGGTGCAACTGACGACTGAGTCAACGACTGGGGACGTACGCGAACGTACAAATTGAGCGAAGAGGTGCTCGGCGCCGAATCGCTCGGCAAGGTCGCGTGGGCGAGGGAGAGGTTGCCGCCGCGGCAGTTGGAACGCACGCCGCACGGCTGCCTAACGTGCACGGATGCTGGGAACGATGACCATATGGCTGAACGTAAGAAACGCACGGCGAGCCGCTGGTCCCAGGACGTTACCGAGCACAGCAACGCGCTCGACCTCGACGGCGGCGTGTTCACTTGGGAGGATCCGAAGCGGATCGCTGCCTCGCTCAAGCAATCAGCAGAGACCAGCAAGCGCCGCAAGGCCGATGCGTTTCGCTCCGCGCTGTCGATGCTGGTCTTCTATCAGAACCGGGCAGGTAAGAATCTCACGCGCGAACGTCGCAAGGTCCTCGACGAGGCCAAGGACGAGTTACGCGAGTTGTTCGGCCGCGGGCGAAAGAACGCGAGGCGCACGACCGCCTAACGACGAGCGAGCAACCCCCTAAAAGAGGTGCGAGCAGCCCCCCGAGATGGGCCAAGGAAACCGAGCGAGGGGAAGCCGCCTAGGATTCTACGCGGCTGAGGTCGCCCCGCCAGAATCGAAGGCGGTCGAACCCCTGGTATAACTTTTGTTAATGGTTGATAGTGCTTATGACTCCTTGACGCGATCAAATAATTTGTGCTAGCGTCCCCGTAATGTCGAGCATCGCGGCGGGACACCGGGCCGGCTTCCCGAGCAACCTGAATTGGCCGACCGTCACGACCTCGATCGTCGCGCGCTATTTTGTCGTTCCAGCCATCATCGGCGGCGTGGCGTTGAGCTTCGCCATCGCGGCGACCACCGAGCCGGCGCATTTCGGGCACTCGCACAAAACCGAGGCGCATTCGGCCGCGACCCAGCAACGGCTTTCGCTGGCTTGGTGAGCCCGGCGATGCGGAAGGCGGTAGCCCTTGCGCCGCCTTCCGCATCGACCAAAGGCGCCAAGCCCCGCCTAGTTTAGTACGGGCACTCGTACGGTGTGTAGGGTGGATTCCACCAGGGTGTCCACTCGTAGCCGTTCCAGTACCAGCAAACGCCGGGCGAGTACTCGTAGACGAACGCATTGAGGCCGTCGAGGTTTAACCAGAAACCGTAGTGGCCGCCCCACGTCGTCCAGTCCTGATTGGCCCAGTAGTCGTGCCAATAACCGTGATACCAGCCGTTGGCCCAATAACCGCGATCGGAGCCGGGATGCCCTGCATATTTCACGTTCACGGTCGTATGATAGTGGTTAATGTGATAGCTCGTGATGTCTTTGTAGACCTGATGGTTGGTGATCGCGACGTTCCGCTTAACTTGCGGGGTGTACTCGCGCACCGGCCGGCTCGCCGGATGGAATTGGTCGGGCGCAGCATGAGCGACCGGCTCGCGAACGATCGGCGCCGCATGGGGCGCAGCCGGATGCTGATAGTGAGGCGCGGCTGCCGGCCTTGCGGGAGCTCCGCCGCGTGACGGTGCGGCCGGCGCCGGCGAGTTCGCGAGCAGTAGGCCGACGGCGAGCACGATTTGGAGAAGCGATTTCATAAAATAAAATTTGCTCCTTTTGTTACAATTCGCCCAAACGCGAAAAGACTTTACGCCCCAGCGTACCCAATGCGGTTCTCCAAAAAACGCACCAGCAATTCCCAGCAATTTCCCAGAAATATCGCGTCTCGCGTCATTCGCCTCGCTCGCGTCCCCTTATGTCTTAGGAAGTACGTTTACGCCAAGCCGCAAGACGGTGTTGCGTCCCGAGCGGCGAGAGAAACCCGCGAAGGTCAGCACGAGACGACGCGCCGCCGCGTTGTCTCCGACGATCTCTGAAGCGGCTCGCGCCGGTTCGTCGACCGAGGTTAGCACATTCCAGCCGCCGCCGCGGAGCGCACCCACCACCGTCTTCGTAAGATCGGGCTCACCCGTTGCGTTTGCAACGAGCACGAGGTCCTGAGGCGGTTCGTCCGGCGAACACACCAGGCGCCCGACGATCTTAGCCCACAAATCGTCGACGATGACGACAGACGCATTGCCCACGAATTCCGGCCGTCCCGGCAGCGTAAGAGTGCGGACGTTGTCGGGAGGAACGCCTCGGTATAACTCGACCAGCGCCTGAAGCTGAGAGTCGTTCAGGGGCGTCTTTACGTCCTTGCGAGCAAACCGTATCAAGCGTGGGATCTTGACCCAGTTCAGCGGCTCGCCCATCTCGCGTACGATCTCCCGAATGACCTGCTGCTGACGGCGCATGCGGCCCCAGTCGGACTCAACGTCGTGGCGAAAGCGCATGTACTCCAGCACTTGCCCGCCAGTGAGGAACTGCTCGCCCTTCTTGAGGTGGATATGGAGATCGCCGTAGTTGTCGTCGTAGTCCATGTCGCGCTCGACATCGATGTTGATGCCGCCAATTGCGTCGACGATCTGCTTTGCGCCGCCTGGATCGATCGTCAGCGTCGAATCGATGTGCGATCCTGTGAGCGCCCCGACGAGGCGCGCGGTGAGCGGGGGCCCGCCGAAAGCGTAGGCCGCGTTCAGTTTCTGGTGCCCGTGCCCCGGAACCGCAACCCAGGTGTCGCGCGGGACCGAGATGAGCGTCGCAGTACGCCGGTCGAGGTCGACGTGAGCGAGAATGATCGTGTCAGTGTTACCCTCGTCCTCTTGCGCGCCCAGCACGACAAGGTTGAGGCGCCGTTTATGAAATGCGCCTGCAACGTCGCGCTGCGCCAGGCCAAACGCGACTCGTTCCGCGACCGACTCGCGCAGCTTCTCGAAAGCCAGAAAACCGAAGGCGGTCGCCGCTACGAAGCCGCCGGCCACGAGCATGACTACCCAAGCCCCCGATTCGATCAGCCGGCGCATCGGACTCCTTCTGCGAATATCCCGCCTATGATACCGTGACGACTCGTACGCCGCGACGAAGTCAGCGCCAAGTCGTACGCGTCCGCTTAGAGGAGTCCTGCCCGCCTTGCAGCACGACGACTATCATTACAAAAACTTGGTATTACGTCTTGAAAGATTTATGACTACTTGACGGGCCGAAATAATTTGTGCTAGCGTAACGGCGTATGACACACGTCGCGCCGGTACGCCGTTGTACGCTCCCCGAGCAGCCAGGATTAATGCCGGGGCCGCGGCGCTTTTGGGGCGCGGCTTCGTGATCGTCGCCCTGGCCGCGGCGTTAGTCGCCTCGGTTATCACGTTCACGCTTGGCGCCGCGGTCGGGTACCATTGGCGCCGTGCCGAACAGGAACGCGACGCCATGGTGTTCGCCACGGCGCGCCAACTCTTCGGGGTTGACTCCGGGCCATCATCGGCCTTGTGGCGCTAAGCTCGATCCCAGGTTAAAAAGCGGGCCTACTACGGGCCTACTAGTCGAAGGCCCCAAAAGCTGTCCTCAGGCCGGCTGGCGACCGCGGCTAGAAGCGAGCGCCTTCGAGGTTGGCGTGAGCGATCGTTTGCAGCTCGTCGCGCGTTACCGGACGGCAGTCGGACCGACGCCGGCGGCAATAGCGAACGCCGGTGAGATCGGCGCCACGCAGGGTGGCGCCCGCGAAGTTCGCGCATTGGATTTTCTCCAAGGACAGTCCGTCGCGGTCGTTTTCGGGATTGCACACGATGGCGGAAGCTAGTGACGCGCCGTCAAGTCTGGCTGCGCGAAAATTGGCCCCTTGCAGCTCGGCGCGATCGAACCGTGCCTGGCTCGCGTCGGCGTGCTCGAGGTCGGCGCCGACGAGGGAGCCGTCGCTGAAGTTCGCGCGCAAGAGGTCGTCGCCACGCAGGCTGCTGCCGACGAATAACGCTCCGGCAAGGTCGAGACCGCGCAGGCTTACGTCGTGCAAGTCGCAGCCGGTGCAACTCGGGGCGGCGCCGTGCAGCGACTTCATCGCGTTGAGCAGAGCGTGGGTGAGGCGCACGCCGACGAGCTTCACGTTGGTGAGGTTGGCCCCCGCGAACGACGCGCCTTCGAGCCGAACGCCGGTGAAATTCGCATCGGTAAGATTCGCGCCGTCGAACTGAACGCTGCTCAGGTTCGCGCCGGTAAATCGAGCCTCCCGAAGATCGGCGTTGCGCAAGTCGGCGCCACGCAGGTTCGCGCCGACGACATCGATGCCGTGAAGATCGCGGCCTTGCAGATTGAGTCCGGCGAGATCGCAGCCCACGCAATGCTCGAGCAGTTCGCGCGGCAGCTCGGCGGACCGAACGGAAAGAGGGACGATGGACAAGGCTACCAGCAGAGACAGGGCGAGCGTTCGATGTATTTTCATTACTCTTAATTCCTTAGGAAATCAACTCAATCGTAAAGGGGCGCGATGTGCCGCGGTGCCTCATCGTGCAGCTATTGGCTTAGCGAGGTGCCGGTCAGCGAGATGCCCGCGAGCCGGGCGCCGCTAAGCGACGCATTGTCGAAGTCGCAGCCGATCAGAACCGCGTTGCGCAAGTCGACGCCGTCGAGCTTGGCATGGCTGAGATCGACACCGGTCAGGCGAATTCCGTTGAGGTTCGCGCCGGTCAGATCCGCGTGTGAAAGGTCGACGCCGGTGAGCGCGATGCCGTGCCAATCGATTCCACGCAGGTTCATGCGCGAGAGGTCGCAACCGTTACAGGGCGTCGCGAGGATCGCTCGCAGAGCCGTGGCGTCGAACGAAGCGTCGCGGAACGACGTTCCGGTCAGTCGCACCCCCTCGAGATGCGCGCCCCGGAAAGTCGCCCCTTGGATGTCGGCGCCGGTCAGGCGCGCTCCGCTCAGGTTAGCGCCGTCGAGATTCGCGTGGCTCAAATCGACGCCGTTGAGTGTCGCGTCCGATAAATTTGCTCCGCGCAGGTCGGCGTGATTCAAGTCGGCGCCGGACAGCGTGATGCCGTGCAGATCGAGGTTGCGCAAGTCGCGACCGGAGAGATCGCAGCCGACGCAGCGAGAGACGAGCTCGCGTGTGAGCGGATCGCCTTGCGCGATCTGCATCGCGGGAACCTTTACGTTCACTGCCGGAACGTGGACCTGGACGCCGGGAACTTGCAACGGCGACAGCTGGTCTAGGAGCGCGCGGACTTGCACGTTTACACCCGCGACTTGCACTTTCACATCCGGGACGTGCACGTTTACAGGCGGGACGTGCACGTTCGTAGCCGGGACGCGCACGTTCAAGGGCGGCACGCGAACCTTGGCGACCGCCGGATGGGAAGCGGACTCAGCGTCCGAATCGGCACTGCCCTCAGCGTCGGCATCTGCATCGCTGTCCGCGGCCGAATTTGCGTCGCGTTGTGCGACTTGGACGGTGTGGCGTTGCTGGGTTTGGACGGCGTGGCGTTCCTGGGAATGGACGTTCACGCTGCCGTGCCACCGCACGACCGATTCGGTCTTCTCTGGTGCGGCGCCCTGGGGTCCGTGGGCGGACCGCGAGGGAGTCGCGGCGTGCTGGGTTCGCGGCTGAACCGCCGCGTGCGCGGGCTGTTGGGCAATCGCGGCGACTGCCTGCGACGCTGGCAATTGGAGCGGCGGAGCGGCGACGGCGACCACCGTCGACGAAAGGAGCGCGAGGGCGAAGCCTGCGACGAGGCTCATCGGGTTCAAGCCCATTAGGCGTTCGCGGCCCGGAGCGAGCAGCGCTTCGATGCGCGTCGAGATCTGGCGTCGCGTGAAGAGTGCGCCCGGGGCGACGACTGCATAGGCAGGCATGCGCATCTGCCGCGCCATGCGTAGCAGCGATTCGGCGTAACGCACGACGTCCGCGCTGCGCGCGACGACCGCGTCGTCGGCAGCCATCTCGCGCTCCAGTGCGATCCGGCGCCCGACGTACCACACGACCGGGTTGAACCAAAAGAGCCGCTCGATCGCACGCTGCACGAGATTCGTCCAGTCGTCGTAGTGGCGCAGGTGGGCATGTTCGTGGACGACGAGGTCCTCGATCGCGCGCAAGCCGCTGTGCGTCGCGAGATCGACTGGTATGAGGATGACCGGGCGGCGGAATCCGATCGCCACGGGAACTTCGATTTCGTGCGAGAGACGAAGGTACGCCTCGCGCCCGGCGCTCGGGGCGCTCAGCCACGGAAGATCGTCCGCCAGCGAATCGTCGAGAGGAATTGAACGGCCCTTGACCCGTCGCAGGCCGTAGACGCTCAACGCTAGCATCGCAAGCCCGGCTAGCGCGCCGAGCGCGAATGCGGCGTCAAGCGCGAGGAAGACATCGTGTCCGAGCCCGGCAAAGCGCGGTGCGGCCGGCAGCGACGACGCGGCAGCCCACGACCTTGTTGCGAGACGATGGGCGGTCGCCGGGATCCTCCGAGCGGGCGCTACCCGCGCTGGCGACGTTTCCGCGCCGAGGTTTTTTTGCGAGAGCGCGAACGTCTCGGCAGGCTGCGCCGGCTGTGCCTGCTGTGCCTGCTGCGCACGAGCGAGGCTAACGCCGGCACTTATGAAGGGCAGGCCCGCGACCGCGAGGAGCGTCATGAACCACAGCTTGTGGCGGCTTGCGGCGGTGAAGTGGCTGGATCGAACGAGCAACGCCGTTCCGGCCGCCAGAACGATGCTTCCGGCGATGCTGCTGGCGAGCGCTACGAGAATAACGGTTGCGAGGTTCATGGCTGCGCCGTCCTCTGCGCCCGCGCGATGTCGAGTATCTCGCCGAGCCGCGCGAGCTCGTCGTCGTCGACGCGCTCCGACTCCAGCAGGTTCAAAACGAGCTCGCCGGGCGAGCCATTGAAAAAGCGTGAGACGACATGTTGCACGACCTGTTGCCGCGCCGCGGAGCGCTCGATCGCAGCGCGATAAATGAAGGCGCGGCCGCTTTCGCGGTGGCGTACGTAACCCTTGCGTTCGAGCACACGCAACACCGTTAGGACGGTGTTGTACGCCGGCTGGGGCTCGCCGAGCAGCTCGACGACCTCCGAGACGCTCGCTCCCCCGCAGCGCCAAAGGACGTCCATGAGCCGGTATTCAGCTTCCGTGAGGGTCGGCGATTTCTTGCGAGCCACGCTGCCACGCTACCACGCAGCGGCAGCCTTGTCAACTATTTCAGTAGGTGTGCGCGACTCCCGCAGGCATCGCTATGCCAGCTTGCTTGTCTTACGGCCGTAGAAGTAGTAGATCACGAGGCCGATCGCGAGCCAAACGAAGAAGCGAACGATCGTCTCGAACGGTAGCTGCGTGATCAGGAAAAGCGATCCCAGCGCAGCGAGGATCGGCACGACCGGAACTCCTGGGACCCGAAAGCCGCGCTTGAGTTGCGGCGCGTTACGACGTAGGATGATGACGGCAATCGATACGAGGAAGAATGCCGCCAGCGTTCCGATGTTGGTGAGTTTTGCGACCGTCTCGATGGGCGTGAAACCGGCCAGCAGCGCCACGACGATTCCGACGAGCGCCGTCGAGCGCCACGGCGTCCGCCACACCGGGTGCACGCGGCTGAACACCGGCGGCAACAGCCGGTCGCGCGACATCGCAAAGAAGATGCGACTCTGCCCGTAGAGCAAGCTCAGAATAACGGTCGTCAAACCGGCGATCGCACCCACGGCGATGATCGCCGCGGCCCACGGCAAGCCGACCTCGAGCAACGCAAACGAGACCGGCGACGAAACACCCAACAGATGGTAGGGAACCATTCCCGTCAGGGTGCCCGCAACGAGAATGTAGAGGATCGTGCAAATGACGAGGCTGCCGATGATTCCGCGCGGCAAATCGCGCTGTGGATTCTTCGCCTCTTCCGCCGTGGTTGAGACGACGTCGAAGCCGATGTAGGCGAAGAAAATGATTCCCGCACCGGCAAACACCCCGTGCCACCCGAAGGGCAAGAACGGATGCCAGTTCGCGGGATTGACGTGCGAGAAACCGACCGCGAGAAAGAACGCAACCACGAGAAGCTTGACGGCGACGACGATCTTGTTGACGCTATTGGTTTCCTGGGTTCCGATCGCGACAAGGACGGAGAGGGCGAGGACGATCAGCATAGCCGGAAGGTTGACAACGCCGCCCGCGCCGGGCGCAGCCCGCAGCGCACTGGGTATGACGATATCGAACGCGCTGCGTAACAAGTCGCTGAAGTATCCCGACCAGCCGATGCTGACCGTGGCGGCACCAACCGCATATTCTAAGACCAGATCCCAGCCGATGATCCAGGCCAGAAATTCGCCGAGCGTCGCATAGGTATACGTGTACGCGCTCCCGGAGATCGGCACGGTCGAAGCGAGCTCCGCGTAGCACGCGGCGCATAGTGCGCAAACGATGCCCGCGACAACGAACGACAGGACGATCCCCGGACCTGCGTACTTGGCCGCCGCGACGCCCGTCAGAACGAAGATGCCCGCGCCGATGATCGCGGCGATGCCCATGGCCGTCAGCCCCCACACGCCGATCGTCCGCTTGAGGCCGTGTGGCGAACCTTCGCCCTCGGCCATGATGACGGCGACCGATTTGCAGCGACCGAGTAGCACCATGGCTGGCGCTTTAGCGCCTCGTGTCGCGAACCCCCCTTGGCCGCCGCCGTCTTGCGGCGCGACTCAACCGCGGACGCTCATTTCCAACCCGCCCGCGAACGGCAGCGTCATGGTGGAAAACCCGTTACTCGGATCCGTGATGAAGGCAAAGTAGTCTTCGTACTCCGCTCGGTAGGTCTGCGTGTTATCGCAGATAACGACCGCGCCCGTGCGCAGACACGGAGCGACCAACTCGATGGCCGGTCGGGCCATACGCGTCCATATGTCGATGAGCATGAAATCTACCGGGCTGCCGACGTCAACCAGGGTCTCCAGCAAATCACCCTCCCGCAAGTCGACGAATCCGGCGAGACCAGCCTCTTCGAAGTGCTTGCGGGCGGCCGCGGCTTTCCTAGGCTCGTACTCCGTTCCGATGACGATGTACTTGCCTGGCTGCGCGCGTGCGTTCTCACGCAAGGCTGCCGCCAGATAAAGGGTGGACACGCCGTACGAGGTGCCGGCTTCGATCGCGCGATGCGCATTCATCGCGCGGCAGAGTTGATAGCAGAATCGCGCCTTATCCGCATCGAGAGCGACGAGCTTGTCGCTCATGAAGTTCCTCTTGTCTGCATCATCCGCCGCAATCGGCTGCCTCTCGCGCCCGCGCGCCCCAAAATACGCTGCCGTTTCTTTCGACTGTGCCGTACTCTGCCCGTGCAGCCGCGCGAGCAACGCATCGAGCGCGGGATCGTTGAAGAAACTCATTTAGCTACCTTCCTGGTTAGCGCCAGGATCGGTTCGGACCGCCCAGGCGAGTGCATCTTCGAGCGCCTCCTCGCCCCAGAAAAGCTCGTCGCCGACGAGGCAATTCGGCGCGCCGAAGATGCCGAGCGCGATCGCTCGATCGGTATTCGCCCGCAGACATCGGCGGCGTTCCCCTTCGAGCGCTTCGCGCAGTACCGGCTCAGGACGCCCGACGTCGGCGAGCAATTCGCCGACGACGTCCGCTTCGCCAATCTCGCGATCCTCGCCAAAGTTCGCCACGAACACGCGCCGCACGAAGTCGCCGGTCCAGGGTTCGTGCGAGAACGCCGCGGCAACGCGAGCCGGGTTCGTGGTCGGCCGCGGGAATCGCGACGGCCTTCGCCAGGGCAAGCCGAACTTCGCGGTTAGACGCTCCAAATCGCGCCACATATAGTTTCCGCGGCGCTCGTTGAGGTTGAAGTGCGAGTCGTTCCAGCCTTGCAACGCGAAGATCGGCCCGAGCAAAAATGGCTTCCAAAAGAGTTCTACACCGGCTTTCCGGCAGAGCCCTTCGATGCGCATCGCAGCGACGTACGAGTACGTGCTTGCGAATTCGAACCAAAACTCCAGAGGTTTCATCGACGGCTTCAGACGGTTTTTCAACCCGAGGGCGACGCGCTCATCTTGGATACCCACGAGCACCGCGCGCATTCAGACCAGGAGACTCGCGACTGCAGTTAGTACACCTCTGCCGACAATTGGTCGGAGATCGAGATCGTGGGACCGTTCCAGATGGGTGCGCTCTTGCTATGTCGGTGATCCCGTTAACGGCAAGCGGCCTAGGGCCCGCCCGATGCATCGACGGCAGTTTCGGCTAAGCCGACAGGAAGGTTCTCAAATGAATGGTGTTCTTCGATCCATCGTGACGGTCGCGACAGCGTTGACCATCACGGCGTGTAATGCGAGCGGCAGCGCACCGGCAGTGTCCGGTGCGAGCGGCCAGGGCGCGACCTCTCAGTTGGCCGAGCGTTCGGCTCCGGCCCAGCCGACGTTCAGACTGTCCCCGAACGTGCACCGGGCCTGCAACGATTTCCGTCCAGGCCACGCGCACTGCGATGTGCTCGTGCGCGACGGCGAGAGCCCTAGCGGGTTTTATGCCGCGGATCTCGAGTCGGCCTACAACCTGCCCTCCACGACCGCTGGGAGCGGTCAGGTCGTCGCGATCGTCGACGCGTACGACAACCCGAGCGTCGCGGACGATCTCGCGGGGTATCGGTCGTACATGGGTTTGCCGAAGGCGAACTTCGCGAAATACAACCAGACCGGACAGCAGGGCAGCTACCCTACCGGGGACACGGGTTGGGGCGTCGAGATCGCGCTCGACGTCGAGATGGTGTCGGCGAGCTGCCCGCTGTGCTCGATCATCCTGGTAGAGGCGAACTCCGATAGCACAGGCGATCTCGGTGCCGCCGAAAACGAGGCGGTAGCGCTCGGCGCGACGATCGTAAGCAACAGCTACAGCGGATCCGGCTCGCCCGTCTCGGACTACGACCACAAGCACGTGACATATCTCGCGAGCGCCGGTGATGATGGCTACGGGATCGGCGATCCAGCAGACTTCGCGAGCGTCGTCGCAGTCGGCGGTACCTCACTTGTGAAGGGTGGAAGCGGCCGCGGCTGGACGGAAACGGCGTGGAGCGGCACCGGCGGCGGTTGCTCGACCGTGGCGAAGCCGGTCTGGCAGACCGACACGGGCTGCAAGTTCCGCACCGCAAATGACGTGTCGGCTATCGCCGACCCGAACACGGGCGTGGCGGAACTCGATACGTACGGTGAGGACGGCTGGTTCGTCGTCGGTGGAACCAGCGTCTCATCGCCATTTCTGGCGGGGGTCTTCGGTTTGGCCGGTAATTCGACCCGGCAAGACGGCGGCAAGACCTTCTGGGAGAAGCGACACCATAAGGACCTCTACGACATCACCAGTGGAAACGACGGAAGGTGCAGCCCCGCCTATCTCTGCACGGCCGGACCAGGCTACGACGGCCCGACCGGGTGGGGAACCCCCAACGGCGTCGGGGCGTTCTAACCGCACGCCTTGCGCGAACGTGATTTGGGGAGCGGCGCGCCGAGCGTCGCCCCCTAGACCTTTTCATCGCGGTTGGAGGCCCCATCGACATGAACGGCAAGCTCTCTGGCGCAGCGGGAGGCAGTAGCTCCGGCTGGATAAGCGGCAATGTGTCCGCGATCGTGGCGACGGCCGCCCTTGGATTCTTGCTCGCGGTCGGTGTTTCCGGGTCGGTTCTCTCTGCGCACGCGATCGTGCGTGCGGTTCGCTCCAACGTACCGCCGGCGCCGAAAACGTTGACGGTACTCTACTCTTTCCAAGGTAGCCCGGATGGTTCCAATCCAAGTGCAGGAGCGATCGTTGACAGGGCCGGCAACGTTTTCGGAACGACGGTCGGCGGCGGCTCGGCCAATGATGGAAGCGTGTTCGAGTTGACACCGTCCGGCAGTTCGTACCGCGAGACGATCGTTCATAGCTTTACTGGTTCCGACGGAGCCGCGCCGTACGCAGCGCCCCAGGAGGACATGCACGGCAATCTCCTCGTCACGGCGAGCGGCGGAGGTTCCGACCAAGACGGCACCGTCGTGGAGTTGAGCCCACGGAGCAGCGCCTATCAGGAGACAGCGCTCTTCTCCTTCGATTCCACGGATGGTGACTATCCGGCCGCGGGATTTCTCAAAGTCGGCAAGACGTTCTACACGACGACAGTCGACGGCGGGGCCTATGGGTACGGCGCCATCGTTTCACTGACGCCCACCGCGTCGGGCTTACGCGAAAGCGACGTCTACGATTTTCAGAACGCGCCCGACGGGGCGTATCCGCAATCTCCTCTCGTCGCAGACTCGTCGGGCGCTGTGTATGGCACGACATATTATGGCGGGAACGGCGACTGCTCCCACGGGAACCACCTCTATTACCATTGCGGCACCGTCTTCAAGTTCGTGCCCTCCGGAAGCGGCGGCACCGAGACGGTGCTTATGTACTTCAGCGGCGGTGACGGCGCAGACCCCGCCGCGGGCCTGATCCTCGACGCGACCGGGAACCTTTACGGTACGACTGTGTTCGGCGGCGGCCTCGGCTGCGGGACGAACGGGCAGCCGCCGGGCTGCGGGACCGTGTTCGAGTTGAAGCCGAACGGCTCACAGTACAAGCAGATCATCCTGCGCTCGTTCGCGGGTTCGCCCGATGGAGAGTACCCGTATGCGACCTTGATCGCCAAGGGCAACGATCTGTACGGCACGACCGAATTCGGAGGAAGCGGTCCGAGCGCTTGCGGCAGCCTCGGTTGCGGAACCATCTTCAAGATGTCGGCCTCAGGCAAGCACTACACGGTGCTCCACAGCTTTGTGGGGAGCGATGGCGAGCAACCTCTTGCCGGACTTTTTGTGAAGGGGCGCAGCTTCTACGGCACGACTTCAAGTGGCGGCACCAACTCCTGCAGTTGCGGCGAAGTATTTGAGTTCGCGCCCTGAAATCGCCGGCCCGGCGGTGCCCTACGATTCCGACGGTACGTTTATCTTGAAGACGACTCCGTACGAATCAAGGCCAGTCTGACTTTTGCCGCCGCCCTCCTGCGTGGTGCCGTAGAGCGCCCCACCGGAATCGATGACGACGCCCGACGGCATCTCGCCGTCATCGGTGTCGAACTGGTGAAGAATGGACTCAACGTATGCCCGAGCGGGAATGTGCGGCGGGTTCAACTTGAATGCGAGTCCGACGCCGTTCTCGCCGCCGTCGGCGGTCGCCCCGCAAAGCGCACCGGCGCTTGAGCACAAGGTAACGCTGTTCGGTGAGGAACCATCGGTCCCGTCGAAGTCGAACAGGACACGGATTGCATAACCGCCAGAGGCAGACGAGGACGGCATGAGTTCGTACACCTCGCCGTAACGGGTGTAGGTGTTGGCGATGCCGTAAAAGTCACCCTGGGAATCAGCGGTCAGTCCCGAGGTCGGGGTTTCACCGTCATTGCCATCGAAAAAATGAATGACGCTCTCTTTGTACGGCTTCGGCTCATTGGGCGTCAACTCGTAAACGATTCCGCATCCGCTGGCGAACTCCGTGCAGTTGGGGTTGCCGCCGCTGGCCGCCGTCCCGTAGAAAGCGCCGCTCGAATCGGCAATGAGCGCCGACTGCGGAGACCATCCGCCGGCGCCGCCCTTGAAACGGTAGAGAACGCTCTCCGTGTACGTTCCCGAACCGGTAGGCGTCAGCTTGAAGACGATTCCGCAGCCTGTCCGCCCGCACGAAGAGTTTCCTCCACTTGAAGTCGTTCCGTACAGGGCTCCGCCGGCATCCTCGTACAAGCCTTGGGATCCAAGAAGCTCGGCGCCGTCGGAACCCCCGCTGAAACGGTGAAGAACGGTTTCCACGTAGGTTGAGCCCGTCGGGGTCAGCTTGAACACGATGCCGCAATACTCGCAGCCGTGGGCGTGTGACGTTGGCTGGGCATGGGTCGTACCGTACACAGCGCCGGTCGAGTCGACAAGCAGCGAGCCGGCTCCGGGAGAACCATTGAAATTCCGGTCAAACGAAAAGAGCGTGCTTTCCTCGTACCCCGTTCCTGACGGCGTCAGTTTGAATATGGTACCTCGGCCGTAGCGGCCCCCCGACGAGGTGGTTCCGTAGAAAACGCCGTTGCCGCTCGGATCGGTGGTCAGGCCCGCTAACGGCCGCAAGCCGTGCTTCGTCCAGCGAAAGCGGTAGAGAACGCTGGAGCCGCAGCATTCCGGCCTCAACGCCGGCGCCTCTCGGAAGGTGAGCGGCGGAACAAGGCGCACCGCGGCGGCGCCCGAAGGGATCGCAAACCCGATGCATGCGGCCAGACCCATGGCGGCACATCGGAACAGCGGACGTAGCATACCGGTCCTCCAGCGCCGGCCTCTTCGGCCGGCCTCTACGTTAGCAGTGCGTCGCACTTCGCGGCAAATACGAAGTCGCTCTCGGTGAGGCCGTCGATTTTGTGCGTCCAGATCTCGACGCGCACGCGGCCCCACGCTAGGTAGAGATCGGGATGGTGATTTACCGACTCCGCAAGCGCCCCGACGAGATTTACGAAGCCAAGACCTTCGGCAAAGTCACGAAAAGCGTACGTCTTCAGGAGCCGGCGGGCGTCTAGGGCCAGCTCCCAGCCCCCGCCGAGGCGCTCGATCAGAGCCGCACATGCGGCGGGATCCAAAGGCGGCACGCCGCCTTTGCACGGGACGCACTCCAGGGCGGCCAGACTGCTCATCGCGCTACTGATCGTCAGGGGCGCGGTGACTCTGCGGCTGCGTAAGGAAAAAGTCGCTCCCTTTCGGAGCCTTGATCTTGTGGAACGGACGCGGCGGCTTCGAGAAGTCTAAGTTGTCCGTCACCGGGTCGGCCGCTCGTGCATCCGCGGTCGCAAGCTGAGGTAAGCCGAAGTTGTCCTCGATGTAGCGCGGGATGCTTGCCGTTTCGTAATGCACGTGCGTGACGTGCCCGTGTTTGGCATACGGCGAGATGATGAGCATCGGAATGCGGAAACCAAGGCCATCGTAATCGACGCGCTTCGGCTTTACCGGGTCGTACCAGCCGCCCCAGTCGTCCCAGATTACGAAGATGACCGTCGAGTTCCAAAATGGGCTCTCGCCTACGGTGTTCACGAGCGATGAAACCCACGAAGGCCCGGTATTGGAAAGCGATCCGGAGTGGTCGGAGTTCGGCCAAGTCGGCGTGACCCAGGTCACCGCGGCCAATTTCCCTTTCTTGGAAACGTCGGTCAGAAACTGGGATTGCGGGGTGATGACGTCTTTCGCCCAATCCGGACCATTGTAGATGTGATCGACCGCCTGATAGGCCGTCCACAGGTTTCCGTCTCCAGTGATCGAGGCGGTGTAAAAGCGCCAGGACAGCCCCGCCGTGTCGAGCTCGTCGCCAAGCGTCTGGTAGTTGAAACAGGGTTCGACGGTGTCCGGCGCGATTTTGCGCTCGGGCGCAAGCAGATACTGCTCCTGTGTGTTGGAGCCGCCGGGGCAGCCCCAGGCTTCAGTTGGATTGTTGACAGACTGCGCGGCGTAAGCGGCGATCGCGTACTGGTGCGCGACGAAGCTGCCGTCGACGTTAGACTGGAACATCTTGTCGGCAAGTACATACTGGTCGGCCATATCCCAGTACGGCGCCGTTTCAGCGAGCGGAACGTAAGCGTAGGCGAAGTTCTGCGGCTGACCGCAGCACGCGGCTTCGTTGTTCCAACCGTCCATCTTGCCGTGGTCGAAGGCCGACTCGAACGTCGTAATGTTGTGATCGATGTTCCAGTCGATCTCGAACGGTTCGGATGTCAGCGGGATCTGATTTCCGCTCTGGTCGAGCCCGTAGTTCTGCGTCTCGGCACCCGGATAACCCACGAACAAGTCGTTGAAACTGCGGTTTTCCTGAATGATGAAGACGACGTGCTGAATCAACCCGCTCGAGCTGCTGTGGGTCATCCAAGTAGCCGGCTGCCGCTGACGCTGGGCAGTGGTGGCGCCGCGCGGGGCAAAGCCGGCGGCGAGGGACGCTCCCCCTCCGCAACCGCATAGAGCAACGCAAACGGCCATAAGGCCAATCGAAAAAGCCGTCCGAAGTTCGGGCATCGGGTCCTCCGTCGACCGCCTGGGGGGCTGGTCCCACGTTGTGGTTCTCTTTCGCGTCGCCCGCGCCCCTGCGGGGAGCGCCCGCCGCGGGGGAATGTGCGTTCGGGGCCAAGGGAGAATTTCGCCCGGAATGCTTTCACACGTTTTCTTGCACGTCGCATTGTGCAGCGCCATCCTGCAGCAGCCGCCCGACACCACGGTCGCGATGCACGTACGCATGGTCTACCCGATGCGGCACACCGGCGCCGTCAAATTCGAGCAGACCTATACGTTCAAACGCGAGAGTGACCCGCAGACGGTGATCGAATTCGATATCGAGCCTGGCTTGTACGCCCTCGAGATCGACGCCCCGAAGTATGGTTGCTCCAGCCGCGACTTCCTCGAATTGCTTACCGATCACAACCGGACCGTCAAGGAGACGCTGGTGGCGGGCGTACCGCCGGTAGAGCCGGTCTTGCTGCTGGAAGGCGCAGCGCCGCTCTCGTTCCAGTCCGTCAAGCCGACCTTCGTGTTGTTGGACAAGAGCGTCGCCTGCAACAAACCCGTCGGCACCCCGGTTTCTTCGCACATCGTGGTCGAGAACGACCTCGACGGGTACTACGTCTGGCTTTATTTCGACTCCGTGACGGATCCCGAACCCGGGTCGGTCGTCCTCGCGTTCAGGCTGGCAACCCCGACCGGGCTCTTCCATTACGTACGGTTGAAAGTACCGTTTCCGCAACCCTGGGGCGGCTGGCCCTCAACCGTGAGGTTCGACGTAACCGAGGAGATGATCGACGGCCTTTCAACCGAAAAAACGGATACGCTTCTGTGCCCGAAGCTTTGGCAAACGAGTGCGGGCTGACTTCCGCTCGGCAGGCTGCCGCAACTTGAGACCGGCGTGAGTGCATCCGCCGCCCAGCCCCGATCCGGCATACCACCCCATTGGGACGTCGAGATCGATGGAATTCGCTGGCTGCCGCGCATGATTGAGAAAGCGCGCATGCAAGAGCGCGGCACGCTCGGCGCGTATTTGATGGGCCACTCTCCGGTCGACAAAGCCCTGCTCAAACGGCTCGGCATCGACACCGACAGCTTCGTGAAACTCGTCGCCGCGAATCCCGACGATGCCGCCGTGCTTGCCGCGTTGCGCGCGCGTGGATTCGACGAGACGTCGGTGCGCAGGTGGTCCGCGAGCTTTCCAAATCGCTACGCGAGCTACATCAAGCTATGGGATCTCGATGAAGGATACACGCGGCCCTCGACGTGGCAGGCACCGCTGATTTCAGGCTTCCGCGCCGTGGAAGGCCCCGTGATGGCGCTGTTTCGGCGAATATCCAAGGCGCCCTGAGCTCTTTAGTAGCTGAACTCTTGGAGTTGGTTGAGCTTCGGCCCGCTTGAATTATCGCTTTCGATGCTTACATAGCCGATCCGGGCTGATGGATTAAGGGCCAGGCCTGGGAACGAGAACGTGAAGCCGTGGATCGATTCGACGAGCTTCCCCTTCTCGTCGTACGCGTAGATGGCGCTACCGGTCCCGGTTACGCTGTCGAAGGGTTGCGTGACGAGGAAGAGTTTGTTGACCTGATCGACCGCGACGGACCAGCCGGCCGCAATCTGGTCGTTCGTGTTCGTGTTGGGGAGCGACACGGTGATCCCGGCGCGTTTCTTAAGATCGTAGAACTCGACGCTGGCGTTGAGCTCCGTCGTCGTGCAAGCGATGTGCGTGTTCGAGTCGACCGCGAGGCCGTTGACGAAGCCGGCGCCGACCGGACCGTTGTTGAAACCATTGAACTTGGTGATTTTACCGCTGCTCAGGTTGATAAGCTCGATGAGGGGCGGAGTGGTGCCGCCAACCTCGCCGAAGTCCGGCGAAGTTGCCAGCACCGCGTCGTCGAGCACCGCGTCTTGTGCGACTTGCGGTTGAGCGCCAAGGGCGAAGTCGTTCGCATTCAGATGGATCACCGGGGCAAACGTGCCGGCTGCGATGTCGGAAACCAGGAGATCCGGGACGTCGTTGTTGGTGAGTTCGATCGCGAAGAGAATTGAGGTTGACGTGGTTTGGTTTTCCGCGTAGCCCTCCACGCGTTCGAGCGCTATCGGGGGCGTCCACGTGCCGGTGAAAGCCCCGCCGGTAACCGGGTTGAGGACGTTGTAGTCCTCAGCCGTGACGAAGCCGCTGCTTCCGACGATTTCCTCGTCGACCAGTCCCACGTCGTCCGAGAAAATGCCCTCCATGACGAAGTCATTCTGCGAGTTTTTCAAGGTAGCGACGCGCTTCGTAATTTTTGCGGTCGTTTGGTCGAACGTATCTACTTCCGCTCGATTGTCCGAGGAGTTCTCAAAGGCCAAAAGCCCGTCGGAGCCGTGCTGATCGATATCGAAGCCGAAAATGGTTCCGCCTTTGCCGACGGTCAGGACGGGGCCGAGCGAGCCGTGGGCTTTCGCATCGGATGGAAGCGTGCGCGATGCCGTGCCCAGAGAGCGGACGAAGGCGCCCGCAGTATTTGCGGCGGCGCCGCTGGGGGACTGCAGCGCGGGAAGGAGCAGCAGGGACAGGACCGCGGCGGAGCGTTCTGCGCGTTTCATGAGACCTTTCGTGCCGTGCCGAGGGGGCCAGTGACCGGCTCATTTTGGCGAACGGTTATTAAGAATTCCTGAAACCGGCGAGCGGCCAGCCCCTCGTCTGCGGCTCGCTGCGGGTCCCGGCTACTTCTTCGAGCGGGGATCGAGCGCGTCGCGCAGGCCTTCGCCGACGAAATTGAACGCGAGCACCGTGGTGAGGATCAGCAGGCCCGGGATCGCGATGAGCCACGGCGCCGACAGCGTGTCGGGATCGAGTGCCTTCTGCAGCATGTTGCCCCAGCTCGGCGTCGGAATCTGCACGCCGAGCCCGAGGTACGACAAGCCGGACTCGGTCAGGATGTTGTCGCCGATGGCGAGCGTGGCGGCCACGATGACGGGGGCGATCGCGTTCGGGAAAAGGTGGCGCAGCATGATGCGTCCGTCGCCCGCACCACTGGCGGTCGCGGCAACGATGAAGTCGCGCTCGCGCAGGCTCAAGACTTGCGCGCGCACGAGGCGCGATAACCCCGGCCACGAAAGCAAGCCGATAACGAGCATGATGACCAGGATGCTGAACTGGTTGGTCAAGGCTTCGACGGTCAGGATCAAGAAAAACGATGGAAAGCTGAGCATGACGTCGACGAAGCGCATCATCACCGCGTCGATCGCGCCGCCGTAGAAACCGGCGAGCGAGCCGTAAATAGTCCCGACGCTGATCGAGACGAGCATCGCGACGAAGCCGACTTCGAGCGAGATGCGCGCCCCGAAGAGCGCGCGTGAAAAATAGTCGCGACCGTCAACGTCGGTGCCGAAGGGATGCGCCAGGGAGGGCGGCGTGGGCGTGCCGATGAGCTTCATGTCGAGCGCGTTGGGATCGTATCGGCCTAGGAGGGGCGCGAATACCGCACCGAGCACCAGAATGATAACGACCGAGAGTCCAACCAGCGCCAGCGGGTTGCGAGAAAAGCGCCGCCAAGCGTCTTGCGCAAGCGAAACGTGCGGCCCAAGGTCCTCGTCAATGACGCCCGGGAGGGCCGTCACCGCCACGCGCCGCAGCCCTCAGTCATAGCGAATGCGCGGGTCCACGACGGCATACGCGACGTCGGCCAGCAGGTTCCCGAGCGCGACGAACACAGCCGACAACATCGTCGTACCCATGATCACGGGATAATCGCGCTCGAAGACGGCGTTCAGTGCGAGGTAGCCCATGCCAGGGATCGTAAAGATCGTCTCGACGAAGTAAGCGCCCGTCAGCAGGGCGGGCAGAAACAAGCCGACGAGCGTGATGACCGGCAGCAGCGCATTGCGCAGCGCGTGCTTGAAGATGATGGTGCGCCGCGAGAGCCCTTTGGCGGCCGCCGTTCTGATGTAATCTTCGCTCAGGACTTCGATCATCGCGGAGCGCTGGTACCGCATCCACGAGGCCATTCCGACGAGGGTCAGTGTGGCGACCGGCAGGATGAGATGCCTGACGCGTTCACCCAGATCGAAATGCGTCGATTGAATGTCGGCCAGGCCGCCGGCGGGGAGCCAGCGGAGCTGGACCGAGAAGAGCTCCAACAGCATGATGCCGACCCAGAACGTCGGCGCGCCGTAACCGATGAATGCAACCAAGGTCGCGAGATGATCCACGAGTGAGTTCTTGTGAGCCGCGGCGTACACCGCTATCGGGATCGCGATCAACAGGATGCACGCGAACGCCAGGCCGATGACTTCCAGCGTGACCGGGACCTTCTCGAAGATCTTCGTCAAGACCGGCCTTCCGTCGATATATGAGGTTCCGAGGCTGTGATTGACGACCAGGTTCTTCAGCCAAAAGAAATACTGCACGTACCATGGACGGTCTAGGCCAAGGTTATGGAGCAGGATTTTCCGATCGGCCTCCGTGCTTTGCCGCGACATGCCGGAAAGAACGCCCGCGGCGCCGCCCGGAGCGAGGCTGATCAACGCATAGGTCACGATCGAAATGCCGAGCAGCAACGGAATGAAACCGAGCAGCCGCCGAGCGATGAAGGTCGTCATGTCTGCGCCGGACTTCTACGGCGCGATGTACCACTCCGGTTCGTAGAACATCGTCGAGGTAAACTGCGAACCCGCCTGGGCCGATTTAAAGCCTAGAATGCGCTTGTTCATCACGTTGCGGTAGTACGGCATATTGTCGACCAAGTTCGGCAGGCGATCGACGAAGCGTTGCTGCAGCTTCTTATAGATCGCGGCGCGTTTTGCTTGGTTCGGCTCGCGCCGGCCGGCGTCGATGAGGGCGTCCATCGCCGGGTCCACGTAGTGGCCGTAGTTGAGACCGTTCGGCGGAATCGCCTTCGAGCTCAGTGAGATGAACGGATCGGGGTCGGCACCGCCGCCGAAACCGCCTTCGTTGAGATCGAACTGACCCTGCTGTTCCTTCTGGTAGAAGACGTTGAACTCAAGCGACGTGGAATCGGTCTTAATGCCCACGCTCTTGAGGTTCGCCTGGAACAGCTCGAAGCTCTTGATCGAAATCTCGCTGCCCGCAATCTCTCCGTTTACGAAGTGCAGCAGCTGGCCGTTCTTATGGCGGTAGCCGTCGGATCCCATTTTCCAACCGTCAGCATCGAGGATCTGCTCGGCTTTGCCCGGATCGAAGGGATACGCGTTTTCCGTGCTTGGATCGAAGGCCCACTTGATCGCCCAGGGTATGGGCGAGACCGCCGGCACGTCCTCGCCGTGAAAGAGCTTCTCGGCTTCCGTTTTACGGTCCCACGCGTACATGATGGCCTTGCGCACCGCAAGGTCCGCCAAGATCGGATTTTTCATGTTGACGGCAAGCTGATTGACTTGGTCGGCCGGATTATGGATCGTGTTGTAGCGCGCATCGTCCTTGAGCGCAAGCCACATCGGAGTGCTAAGGAAGTAGGACGTGTCGACATCTCCGTGCTGCAACGCGATGAGCGCGGCCGGATTGCTTTCATATTCCTTGATGTAAACTTCGTCGATATAGGGCCGTCCATGCCACCAGCCGCGATTGCTTTCGAGCAGCAGATGGTCGTCGTGCTTCCATTCCTTGAGCGTGTACGGCCCAGATACGACGAGGTGCTGGCTGAAGTCCATGTTCCGCAGCTGCCCGGGCGGGATTTTTCCATAGATGTGCCGCGGTAGCGGAACGTGCGGCAAAGCAGATGGAATGCTCGCTAAGAACGTCGCGTTGGGGGATTTGAGGTGATACACGACGGTGTATTTATCCGTAGCGCGAACGCTATCGACGCCGTCGTAGTCGGCTTTATACGGAGCGCTGGCCGCGGGATTCGTGGTCAGTTGATATTCGAAGACCTGATCGTCGGCCGTGATCGGCTGCCCATCGCTCCATTTCGCGTCCCGACGCAGATGGAACGTGTACGTCAGCCCGTCTTTAGACACGCTCCAGCTTCTTGCGAGCCAAGGTACGACGTTGAAATCCGGATCGATGTTGACGAGACCATCGTACATGAAACCCAAGTCGTTTCCGGATCCCTGGGTGTGCGCGAAGATCGGAAAAACCGTGTCGGCCGCAGCGACCGCGCCGATGCGCAACTGTCCGCCGTAGTTTGGCTTTCCACTGCCCGCGGCAGGCTGCTGCGGAGATTGCTGCGTGCTCGATCCAGTGCTCTGCCCGGCGCATGCCGGGAGCAGCAGACACAATACGCCGGCTGCGGCGATCGGAAAACGGTAGCGCATGTTGACTCCTAGGCGAGCGATCCCGCGCGAAAAAGCCCGGTTTCCTTCCATTGCACGCCTACGCGCCGAAATCTCCTGGCAAGCGCCTATTTCCTCCTACAAAAGTCGCAGCTCCTGCGGAGCTGAAGGCCATAGTGGGGCCGTCGCCCGTCTTGAGAACGGAGAAGTCGGCCCGAGTACGTTCGCCTGCGCGTCGTGCCATAGCGGCAAACGGGAGTTCCGCCTAAGGTGATCTAGCTCACCAGCCGATTACCCGTCGTAGAAGTCTGCCTGCCTCGCTAGTAAGCGGCCCCTAACGGAGGTTCGATGACGATCGCGCGCCGGCTGTATCTCGTGCTGGGCATCATGCTTTTGCTGATCAGTGCCGAGTTGTGTGCGCTCTTGTTTACCATTAACACCCTCTCTGCGGTGCGCGCCTACGTCGCCGGCGAAGGGCTTTGGTCGAAAGCCGAAAAGGACGCGGCTTATCACTTAGAAGCCTATGGGCGCACGCGCGCTCCCAAAGAGTATCAGGCCTATCGGGAGCGTCTCCGGGTTGGCTTCGGCGATCAGCAAGCCCGCCTGGAGCTTGCGAAGGCAAAGCCTGACCCGAGCCGCGCATCCGAGGGATTCTTGCATGGGGGCAACGACCTCGCGGACATCCCTGGGATGATCTCGCTGTTTCAACGCTTCGGCAAGATCAGCTACATCGCGCAAGCCATTGCCGACTGGACGGCAGGCGACGCGCTGATGACTCGATTCGAGGCGCTTGGCTCGCAACTTTACGCCCAGGTGCGGTCGCGCAAGTCGGACGCGGTCGTTGCTCAGACCTTACTGCAGATTGCCGATGTCAACGCGCAAATGACGGTCATCGAGGATCACTTTTCCGCCACCTTGGGCGAGGGCTCACGTTGGCTCACCGGTCTCGTAATCAAAATACTCGTTGGCGCTGCGCTGCTAGTGGAATTGACGGGACTGCTTCTTACGGCCGCGATCACGCGCCGCATCTCTGTGCGGCTCAAAGCCATGCTGCATGCCTCGGAGCGTGTGTCCCAGGGGGACTACAGCGTGACCCTCGACGAGAACCGTAACGACGAGATCGGCCGGCTCGCCGCATCGTTCAACAAGATGACGCAGGAGATCGAGCGCGAGCGGCAGCGTGCCGCGGATGCCGTTTTGGCTAGCGAGACGAGCTTGCGGGAAGCGCAACGGGTAGCGCACATCGGCGGCTGGGAATGGAACTTTGAGAGCGACGCCATGTCGTGGTCGAGGGAAGTTTGCCGCCTCCACGGCGCGCCGTCGGATGCCGTCGAAATATCGTACGCCCGCTTCATTCATTTCGTCCACCCGGAAGATACGCTGAGAGTCGATCAGATCGTTCGCGCATCACGCTGGACCGGCAAGCCGTTCGTTCTCGATTACCGCGTCTTGCTCTCGGATGGCGCGGTGCGTTGGCTCTGCGCAGAAGCCAGGGTCGAACGCGATGCTAGCGACGATCCCTTCCGCATGCTGGGTACGACGCGCGACATCACCGAGCGGAAACGGCTCGAATTTCTCGCGCAGAACGATCCCCTGACGAATCTTCTCAACCGCCCGGCCCTCGTCGACCGCCTCAATCGGGCGATGATCGATGCGTCTCGAACCCACGGCGTGGCTGCGCTCCTGTTTTTGGATCTCGACCACTTCAAACACGTGAATGACACCCTCGGCCACGCCGCCGGCGATCGCTTGCTGGCCGCCGTGGCGGAGCGGCTGAAGTCCCGTTTACGCTCGTCCGACACCATTGCACGCCACGGCGGCGACGAGTTTCTCATCGCGCTTACGGAGCTTCCGCATGCTGAAACGGCCGGTCACGTCGCTCACTCGATCCTAGCGGCGCTGGCCCAACCCTTCCTTATCGACAATGAAGAGGTCTCCATGACGGCGAGCATCGGGATCAGTCTCTTTCCGCACGACGGCGACGACCCCGAAAGCCTCATTCGGGTGGCCGACAAGGCGATGTATCACGCGAAGGTTCACGGGCGTAACAACGTTCGGTTCTATTCCGAGCGAACGCACGAGCAGGCTGCCGTAGAGCTAAGCTTCGACCTCAAAGCGTTGGCGAGCCAGGAATCCCCTTTGGCGATTCGGGAAGGCGCGTTGGCGCCGGACCCTTCGAACGCGGGGAACGTTCTCGATGGACTCGCGCTCCTTGCCGGCGACGTGGCACGGTCGATTTGCCTCGCAGTTCCTCCGGCGCTCGCAGCGCGGCGACGGTCGCGCTGATCTGACTGACGCAACCTCGCAACCCCTTGGAGGAGAACCATCGCAGCGCGTTAGAACCACTTCGCTTCCCGGCCTCTCTCCGGGCTCGCGGTCATCGCGGTCATCGCGGATCGTACCAATCGAAGAGGGTACCTGCGCGCAGCCATGATTCACACCCGTCGAGCCAATCCGATAAGCAATTGTCCTCTTACCGCCGCGCTCGCTGCAGTCGGCGGAAAATGGAAGCTTGTCATCGTGAACTGTCTGGTGGACTCGCCTCGCCACTTTTCGGCGCTTCGCAATTTCATGCCCGACGTCTCACAGAAGGTTCTCACCGAACAGTTAAGCGAGTTGATCGCCGACGAGATCGTGCATCGCCACGAAACCGGCAAGGTACCGGCTCCCGTCATCTACTCGCTGACCGAGTACGGGCGGACGATACTGCCGCTGCTCCAAACCGTTCGCCGCTGGGGCGAGGCTCATATCGAGCGCTTCGGCGGCGACGGGCCCTGAATTCGCGTGTAGGTGTTGATCCAGTTTACTTCCCACGTCTTACCCCCATCAGCCGAGAACGCTTGCTCTGAGCGCTCGGAATTCGCAGCGACCTTCGTGACGGTAAATCGAACCAAGACGCCTCTGCCTTTGACCGATTCCTCGCTGAAAAACTCACCTCGCCCATCGTTGAATGCGCCGGTCATCGCTCCGCTAACGATGCCGACTTGGCTCGTGGCAAAATACAGGTTCCACTCACGCGACCGCGGATTGTAGAGGCGCAGCGACAAGAGCTCCAGGTGACCGGTCGGCCCGTCAGACTCGAGTTCCACGATGTTGGCGCGGCCATTCCAGATCGGCTTGTCGACGGAAACACCGTCCATTTGCATCCAGGTCTTGGAACCCGTCAAGGGATGTAGCAGACGGACCGTGTGCTCTTTCCACGTGCCTAACCCGAAGTCGAAAGCGTCTTGTCCGTCCGGGTCCGTGCCGGCGCCGTGGCCTGCCAGTCGACCAGCGGCCGCTTTGGCAACGGCCGGAGCTTCCCGGGTCAGCGATGCGGCAAAATTTGTTTCCCACGTTCTGCCGCCGTCGCTCGAGAATGCCTGTTCGTAGTGGTGCGAATTCGGCGTGATCTTCGACCAGATCATTCGAACCAGGATCGATTTGCCGTTTCGAATCTCCTGATCGAAGAACTCGCCGCGGCCATTCTTAAACTCGCCGATCGACGACGGAAAACCCAGCGTTCCATCGTTACTGCCGGCAAACGTGATGCTCCACTGATGGGCCTGCGGGTTGTAAAGAAAAAGTGCCAGATCTTCGAAATGGCCCGCCGCGCCGTCGGCTTCGACCTCCTCCAAGTTCGCACGCCCGTCCCAAATTTTCCGAACCACGACCGTGCCGTCGAGCGTGACCCACGTCGGGCTCCCCGTAGTTGAATGTCTCAACTTCGAAATGTGGGTCTTCCACGTGCCGAAGTGAAAGTCGAAGTCGTGTCGGCCGTCGCGCTCGGCCGCGTACGGCGGTCCCGTTTGGGCGGCGGCGCCGGCAGCCTTTGGTGTGACCACGGCCTGAAGGCCGCAGCCGAACATGCACGTTAGTAGGCAAATCCATGCGTGTCGGAGCGGATACATCGTCTCCTCGGATTCGTGACGAGCTCGGTCACTCGATCATAAGAGAGGTCATTCCGGCGCGCTAGAAGGCACGTGGAGGTAACTATAGGCGCGCATTCGACGAACCCCGGCACGACCGTGCGTTGTGCCGCTCACCGCAGAGGGCGACGCGGCGCGGGAGCCCGTCTAGGACTGCACGAAAAGCGAATCGATGGAGCACGAGAGCCCCGCCGGCGGATCAACTTTCGGCGAACTCCTGCGCCGTCACCGTCTCGAAGGTGGCCTCTCGCAAGAAGCGCTCGCGGAGCGCGCCCGGATGAGCGCGCGCGGTATCGGTGCACTCGAACGCGGCGACCGACGCACCCCGCAACGCGAAACCGTATTGCTGCTGGCCGACGCGCTGGCACTGAGCGGCGAACAACGGCGAGCCTTTGAAGCAGCCGCCAACCCAGTCGGGTCGCGCTTGGTCAAACGCGGATCGGTCACCGCAGGCCCCTGGCCGTCGGCGCCGTCCTCGAACCTTCCGCTTTGGCTGACGACCTTCGTAGGCCGCGAGGCGGAAGTTGCGCAAATCGATGCGCTGGCGCGCGGACATCGTCTCGTCACGGTGACAGGCCCCGGCGGAATCGGCAAGACGAGAACGGCCTTGAGGGTTGGAGCCGCGCTCAAGGATGCGGTGAGCGGTGGCGTGTGGTTGGCAGAGTTAGGTTCCTTGAGCGACGGCTCGCGCGTGGCAGGCGCCATCGCCGCACCGCTCGGCGTCCAGGAGTCGCCGAATCGGAAGATCCTCGACGAACTGCTTACGTTCCTCGAACGCAGGCAACTTCTGATCGTGCTCGACAACTGCGAGCATGTGATCGACGAGGTGCGGCACGTCGTAATAGCGCTTTTGCTGCGCTGCCCCGGGTTACGCTTCCTCGCAACTAGCCGCGAGGCGCTAAACATCGCAGGCGAACGTCGCTATGTCCTCGGGCCCCTCCCCTTCCCTTCGGAGCGCGAGGTCGTGAGCGCGCAACACCTGCTGAGCTTCGACGCACCCGCGCTCTTCATGGAGCGCGCGGCCGCAGTGAACGGCCAGTTCGCCGTCAATGACGAGAATGCAGCAAGCGTTGCGCAGATTTGCCGCAGGCTCGACGGGATGCCGTTGGCACTGGAACTCGTGGCAGCTCGCATCAACATGTTTTCGCCCGAGGAGTTGACGCGCAGGCTCGACGACCGGTTTCGGCTCTTGACGATCGGAGACCCAACTGCGCCGCCTCGGCAACGGACGATCCGGGCTCTCATCGACTGGAGCTACGATCTGCTTTCTCCGGACGAGCAGTCGCTTTTCCGCATGCTCGGAGTATTCGCGGGCGGGTTTACGCTCGAGACGGCGGCCGCAGTCTACGGCTTGCTTGGCGGTGACGACTCCCAGACGATGGACTTACTTTCTTCGCTGGTCGACAAGTCACTCGTGCAGCCCGAGCCCGAAGGTGGCCGCACGCGGTATCGGCTCTTAGAATCTGTGCAACACTATGCGCGCGAACGGCTCCGCCAACGCGGCGATGACGGAGCCGCCGCCAGGGCGCATGCCAGAGCGTTTCTTGCGCTAGCGAAGGAAACCGAAGCGACGTACGGCACCGCTGGGGACCGTGAGTGGGCAGCGCGCGTGCTGCCCGAGATGGAAAACTGGGGTGCGGCGTTGCGCTGGAGCCTTGCGGAGTACGGAGACCTGGGCCTAGGCCTCGACTTGACGGCAACGATGCGCTGGGTCTGGATTGCGTTCGCGCAGGCAGAGGGTCGACGCTGGACGCCGCTGGCTTTGCAGCGGGTCGACGCGACCACACCCAGCGTTGTAATCGCCCGACTGCACCTTTTCGAAGCCCACAGCCACGCATGGCTCGGCCAATACAAGGCGAGTTACGATGCGGCAGAACGCGCGCGCCCTTATCTCGACGATTCGGCCGATGTGAGCGATCTTGCCGAGGTGGGCTGGCGAACCGGCAACGCGCTCGTTCTTCTCGAAGAGGTGGCCGAAGGCGAGCGACGCTTGCAGGCGTCCCTTTCGGCGTATCGGCAAGTCGGGTATGACAAAATGGTCTGCTGGGTGTTGATCTGCATCGCCATTGCCAGAGCGTACGTGCACGACACGGACGGTGCCAAGGCGTGTTACGCTGAAGCGCTCGCGATTGCCAAGACCAGACAGTTCGTCAGCGTGGTACTGGTGGTCTTGGGCAACCTCGCTGAGGCGGAATATCGCAGCGGCGACGCCGAGGCCGCCGTCCGCTGTGCCGCGGAAGCGCTGGCCGGCTCTCGTGAGACACACACTCCGCTGGGATGCGCGATCCATCTGTGCAACATGGCGGCTTACCTTGTGAGCATCGGGCGATTCGATGAAGCGCAATCGTGCGCGCACGAAGCCCTCGGACTAAGCCGTGACCTTCGCGCCGAGCTTGTGGCGACGGTAATCCTGCAGCACCTCGCCGCCACGGCTGCGCTGCGCTCGAACGGCGCGCCTGGTGAGGCGTCGGACGATCGGGCGCGCGCGGCCCGCCTGCTGGGCTACGTGGACGCGCGGCTCGACGCACTACACACGACCCGCGAGTTTACCGAGGCGCGCGAATACGATGCTCTCATCGGTGCGCTCTCGGCGGCGTTCGGCGCAGAACCGCTTGCGAATCTCATGGACGACGGTCGCAAGTGGACAGACTCAACCGCCTATGCAGAGGCACAAATGATATGAGTTAATAGGAGGTTGACATGCATGACACAAAGGAGCGGTTGTCTCTATTTTGGATCTTCGCGTTATTGAACTACCTGTATGCGGACGTTGTTGCCCTGTTTGATATCGTTGGCTCGCCAAAGCTAGCCGACGCCCCACATCTCCCGCCATGGGCTCTAATCGGTTCAGCGGTCTTGATGGAAATCCCCATCGCCATGATTGTGGTGTGTCGACTACTTCCGTTTAGAGCGAACCGGCTGGCGAATATCATCGCGGGTGCATTTTTGACCCTTGTAAATGGTTCCCTGACGTTCGTTCCGCCTCTTGTCGGTGCCCGGACGCCCGCTCTTCCTGAGTACTTGTTCTTCGCGACGATCGAAACTGTATGCACCTCGGTCATCGTCTGGCAGGCGTGGACTTGGTCAGGGGT
>Ga0302325_10000401_pt1 | contig 122444 bp, 110 predicted proteins | sample Palsa_T0_2_FD_201948 | JGI IMG/M metagenome (GOLD analysis project Ga0302325, IMG submission 201948) | Peat permafrost microbial communities from Stordalen Mire near Abisko, Sweden - Palsa_T0_2 | ecosystem: Environmental > Terrestrial > Soil > Palsa > Peat permafrost | place: Sweden: Abisko...
GTACTGGAGTTGGTCTGGCCCCAGACATACGACGTGTAACTCTGAGCCGTCCATGCCGTATTCGTACTCAGTTGATTGGCTGAGAACACAAGGTAGCGGAATAACTGGCAGCTTTGCCACGTAATGGTCGTGCCGTTTGTGCCGTGGGTCACGCTGGTGATGTAGAACGGCTGTGTCAAATTGGTGATTGAGCAGGGATCGCCGCCGCCACCCCCATCATCATCGTCCATCGACATGAAAGAACCGCCGAAGGTGGCCGTGCCGGCGGTCGCCGCTTGCGCCTCGTCTTCGGCGTTCACATTGTTCCAGTACGCATCCCGATAGGAAATATCCGCCAGCCAAGCATGGGTCATCACCTGCGGCACGGAGAATTGCGTGTAGCCTTCCTCTACCAGCGTTTCCCAGTTCGTGTAAGGGATTCCGATGAGCAGACAAGATGGGTACAGGTTGGTTTCGTAGACGAGCCAAGAGGGAAATCCATCCGGCACCGAGAATTCGGTCAACACCTCGTCCGACCACGGCTGCAACACCGTCACGGTGTTCGACTCTGGGAATATAGTCACCCAGAGGGGCCAGGCGTTCACCCCTTCCACGGAAGTCGCAACGAAATTCGTGATCCCCACCAGTCCCGACGGCAGATTGGTCGTGTCCGCCCACACGATGGTCATCGGCTCGAAGATGTTGGGGTTCCATACCCACGTGGCGAAGGGGTAATCGTAGCCTTCCAGGAACACACCCACCAGATCGGTGGCGTTGGTCAGGAACAGTTCCGACTCGGGCGGCTGACACAACGGATTCCCTTCCACCTGCGAAATGTCCGCCCGCGCTGCCGACGTCCCAAGCCACGCCGCCAGTATCAGACCAAGAGCCAGTACCGCTCGCTGCTTGATAAATCGCCTCCGCGCTTCCCGCACCATCCGTTTCTCAAGCGCGCGTTGCGTATATCACAAGACCCGATCTTTGTCTGTAAGGGTTTCCCTGATTTTGTTGTAGGGGTTTCCCTTACAAGATGGGGTCGGATTTTGACGGGCGAAATGCACCTTTGAGGGTGACCATCCGTGGTCGCGGACGATCTTTTGGGAGATGGACACGCCGAGGTCCTGCGCGTACACGTGCGCGACCTCGTGGCCGATATTTAACTATTTGGACGTTCTTAATCCGGCGAGAGAGCGGGATTGGGAACGCGGTTTTCCGGCTTGTTTGGCGTCCCGCTGTTATCTTCGACGATCACGAAGCCCTTGCCTTCATAGACAATGCGCGCTGATGGGGCTACGGTGCCGGGAAGGAGTCGATACCCTTTGGTGCACGACGCGTTGGCGGTGGCGGGATCGAAAAGATTCACGTATTGGGTCAGACCAATCAGGCCGCGCGTGGCGGGATCGCTGTAATTGTGCGGCAAGGCCGAGCCGTCGAGTTGCAGGCGGCAACCAGGACCAGCATCGGTGCGGAGGGCGGTTCGCACTTGCTCGAGTTTCTGGAAACTGGCGATGAAATAACTTCCGTTGTCGATGCGATTGCCCTGGTAGTGAAAAAACATTGGCATCAGCACGATATCGAAGGCGATGGTGAGCACCATCGCGGCCCTGGCGATGGCGAGCCAGCGTTGTGGACCGGGGAACTCCATCAGATACTTCGCGGGGAGCAGGAACAACACGGGAACCAGCGCGATGGTGTAGCGGGAGGCGAAATTGTGGAGCGTGAGCAGGAATGCCAGCAAAGGTCCCAGCAGCAGCACGCTGAGAAAGATCTCCGGCGTTTCCGGACGCAACGGACGAAGTTTGCGCGTGCCGATGGCGACAAAATTGAAGATCGACAACGCGGCCACCGCGAGTGAGATGATATTGAAGGCGATCAGCACAGCGACCGAACCAAACACGGACTTGCCGAAGGCGGCATACTCCGCGTTGCCGGTCACGGCGGCAATCAGGCTCGACATCGCGACGATCGGCAGGGTGAAGACTTTCAGCGCGGCTGGCGTCTTCGGCATGTTTCCCATCGCCATCGCACGGGTGTTTTGCCAGCCGTGGTGGGCGTCGCCCCAAAGGTACGGAACATAGAGGAGTAGCGAGACCGCGAGTCCCGCTGCCAGCCAGGGCCAATGAATCTCCCGGCGTCTCAACCAGAGCAGCAGCAGTACGCCCGGAACCAGGAACACCGTGAACATATGAAACTGCGGCATCATCGTCAAGACGACGCAGACCCAAAAAATATATGGTGATCGTGGTTGCCGGACAACCTGCCACAGCGCCAGATAGAGGAGGGCGCCGAAAAATGCCATGACGAGCGGATTGCATTTGCCGACTGACTCATAGACCGCCCACGGCGCCGTCGCGCAGAGCAGCGCGGCCCATAGCGCCACGCGTTCATCGAACATCGCCAGTCCCAGCCGGTAGATCAGGTAGATGACGGCCGTGTTGAGCAGAATCATCGCGACGACAACTCCGTTCGTTCCGTCGATTCGGAATGGGACGCTCCAGAGAATTGCCCAGAGCGGGCCGGGCACGTTGCCACCGGCGAAATGCGGTTGACCGATGTACTGCGCCTGCTCGTCGCCGGCCAGGAATTTCAGCGTGTGCTCGTATGCGGCGAGTTCATCGAACAGATTGCCTGCGCGATAGGCTTGTCCCCACACGAGACCGGTCAGTCGCAGGGCGAAACCGAGGCCGAGGATGAGCAAGAGCAGGCCTGTTCGTTTGGTTTTGGACATTGGCCCACTGTCTAACGCGGCTTTTGCCGGTTGACGAGTATGAATTTGTCTGGCCGCTGGCATGAGTTGCTGTATCAAGTTCCCCCTCACCCGTCCCCGCCAACGACAGCGGGGCCGGCCTCTCCCCCGGAGGGGAGAGGCGTGCGCTCCTACCCTTTCCTCTCCCCTTGGGGGAGAGGATCAAGGTGAGGGGTCCCGTTGGCCTCCAATGATCAGTTTTAATCGTACCGGGGGCGCTGCTTGCTGCGTTGACGCTACCAATACACTATGGTAGTCTTACGCCCCGAGTAGGAAGCCCTCTGGGAGTTGACCATGAGGAACGTGCTAAACGAAAACGTGTTGGTGCTCAATCGCCTGTGGCAGGCGATCAACGTCTGCACGGTGGAGCGTGCGTTCACGCTGCTGTACATGGGCCACGCGGAGGTCGTCGTCGAGGACGGTGGAGATTTCCAGACCTTTGATTTCCACGAGTGGCGCGAATTCAGCCAGGGACATCACGGCGAAGACGTCGTCCACACCATCTCGTTCAACATCCGCGTTCCGCGCGTGATCCTGCTGCTGTTTTTCGACCGGCTGCCGCACAAGGAAGTGAAGTTCACGCGGCACAACATTTTCGAGCGCGACCACAACACCTGTCAGTATTGCGGCAAACATTTCGACCGCCGCGAATTGAATCTCGACCACATCGTCCCCCGCGACCGGGGCGGGACGACCACGTGGGAGAATATTGTCTGTGCGTGTATTCCTTGCAATACCCGCAAAGCCAACCGCACGCCGACCGAGGCGGGCATGCACCTCATCAAAAAGCCGAAGCGTCCGAAGTGGCGTCCATTCGTCAACGTCACCCTCAGCACCGTCGCGCACGATAGCTGGAAACATTTCCTCGACCTCGCCTACTGGAACGTAGAGCTGGGCGAGGATGTGGGGTAATACCTTAAGGCGAGATGGGAGCCCACAAAGGAAGAATTGTTACCCGGTTCGCCAAGATGTGGCCGGGAGAAGTTTTCGACGTGCGGACCGGTATAACGGCTCGTGGAGTCCATTATGGATCTGCTTGACCAACCTGGCGTCTATATCCTGTATCGAGAGGATCAGCCCTACTATGTCGGCCAAGCGACCTGCCTCTATGATCGGATATGGGCACACGCCAATAGACCGAAGGACAGACATTACAACTTCTGGAATTTCTTCTCTGCGTTTGTCGTTCCGGATAAGAGGCACATTGACGAGGTTGAAGGTATCCTGGTTGCCTCAATGCCAATGGACAACAGTTCTGATTTTGCGGATGAAGAAGATTTACCCGCCGGTCAAGGTCGCCACGCTCATTCGATCTCGAAGAATAATTCAGATGGAGGAAAGGACGGCGAAGAAGAAATGAACAAGCCGACGCCGGCAGACGATATTGCGTGCCCAAGTCCGGCAGAAGATGGCCGAGCGGCTGAAGTAGCGCTCTTACTTCGTCTCAGCGAGTGATTCCAGTTCCTTGCGGACGATACGGTTGACGACGGTTCCGACATCCTGACGCTTACGGCGGGCGACTTCTTCGACACGCTTTTGAAGCTTTGCGTCAAGGTAGATGGGAATGCTGAGCACGAGATTCGGTTTGTAGAACTTGCCGCGCACTCCCTTGGAGAAATCGTATTGCTTCTTCATGATGGTTGGCATTCGTACTCTTTTCGCTCAGTCCTTGTTGCCATTCGAGCTGAGATGATACGGACGATGGCATTCGCTGCGTCTGATTCGCGGAATGTGTGGCTCACAACCAGAAGCAGGCCTCGTTTGTCGCTCCCGAGCGTAATCCATCGATCCTCATTCTCACTGTGCTCAGAATCATACACCGAAAGCGCTTTGGGGTCATAGGAAGACTGTCGCGGCGCACTCGAAACTCGCACCATGCCTTCGGAAGTTCTTCGTCGCCTTCAGCGAGTCCCATTCAAAATCGTACCGGACAAGCCCGTTCATCGGTCAGACCAAGAATACAGGCTACGCTTGAAAAGTCTAATTGAATCGGCGTCACAACGGTGCTCTTACGTTCCTGGCCACGGCGCACAATGGCTGGAAACACCTCCGGTCGAGCTAGCCGGTGGCTTCGTTGTACTTTGACGCTCTGTGTTGCGTTTTGACACCCGTTTGGCTTGGCGATAGCCTTGCGAACATGGAATCCAAGCTTGCTCGATCTTTGGCTCTGCCATTTATTTTCCTCACGTTGATTGCGGTGCAACGCGCGTCGGGTGATCCGTCGGACACGAATGCTGCAGCGCCGGCCATTCGCATTGCGCTGGTCGGTGATTCAACCATGGCGGATTACCTCGAACCGGGCGATGTGCATCGGGGCTGGGGACAGCTTTTCCCGGAATTCGTCGATACCAATCGCGTGACCGTGCAGAACTTTGCCGTGAACGGGCGCAGCACGAAGACGTTCAAGACGGAAGGCCGCTGGGAGAAGGTGCTGGCGTTCAAGCCGGACTACGTTTTCATTCAGTTCGGCCACAACGATTCACACGCCAAGGATCGTCCAGAGGCGACAGACCCCAAGACGGACTACAGCGGTTATCTGCGGGAATATGTCGAGAGCGCGCGGATGCAGGGCGCAACTCCCATTCTGGTCACGCCGATGCACCGTGGGAAATGGGCTGACGACGGGCGCCATCTCACGCAAGAGCTGTTGCCCTACGCGGACGCCATGCGCGCCGTGGCCAAGGAGGAAAAAGCGCCACTGATCGATCTGTATGCCTTGAGTGAAAAGGCCTTTGAGGGGATGACGGACGACAAACTCAAGACGATTTTTGCACTTCCGGAAACGGATCGAACGCATTTCAACGAAAACGGCGCGCGGTTACTGGCCGGTATAGTCGCGGAGAAAGCCGCGCTCGTTGTGCCAGTGTTGGCACCGGCCCTGAAGCAACCACGTGAGTCTTTATTGCCAACCTTGTTTATCGTCGGTGACTCCACCGTGCACAATGGCGACGGCATTGGGAAAAATGGATTATGGGGATGGGGAGAGCCTTTCGTCGGCCTCTTCGATCCTGACAAGATCAAGGTTGAAAACCGGGCGCGGGGCGGGCGGAGCAGTCGGACATTTATCACCGAAGGGCTGTGGGACGCAGTGCTCAAGGATCTGAAGCCAGGGGATTTTGTCCTGATCCAAATGGGCCACAATGACACCACACCGTTGGATAGCATTGATCGTCCGCGCGGTACATTCCCGAGCACCGGCGACGAGACGTGTACCTATGAGAGTCCGACCACGCATCAGATTGAAATTGTTCACAGTTATGGCTGGTACATGAGCAAGATGGTTTCTGAGGCGAAAGCCGGGGGAGCGACCGTCATTGTGCTGTCACCGGTGCCGCGTAACCGCTGGACGGCTGACGGCAAGATGGTGCGTAATTTGGATAACTACACCATGTTATCAAAAAAAGTCGCGCAGTCGGAGGGCGTCACCTTTGTCGATCTCAATGCCATCATCGCGGACCAGTATGATTGGTTCGGCAAACAGATGGTCGACACGTTGTTCCCTGCGGACAACACGCACACCAGCGATGTCGGCGCCGCCATCAACGCTGCGTCTGTGGTGGCGGGTTTGAAGGGACTCAAAGATTGTCCGTTGACTCGTTACCTCTCTGCGAAGGGTGAAGTGGTTCCCGCGTACATGCTCGTCGCCGGGGCGACCGACGGGAAGTAGCGATCTGCCGCCTCGGCTCCGGTCTTGCGCTTTGACGCCGTTGGGGTCCAGCGGAGTTGATAACAGGGGTTGGCCGTGGTAGTCTGGATATCGTGACGACGAAGCAAAAGGTTCTTCAAGCCGTCCACGATCTGCCAGATGACGCGTCGATTGAGGACGCGATAGAACGGTTGGTGCTTTTGGCGAAGATCGACCGGGGAATTCAGCAGGCCGACGCCGGTCACACGATTTCCCACGCGCAGGTCCGGGAGAAGATGGCCAAGTGGCTGAAGTAAGGTGGACACCGCAAGCCATCGGGGATTTGGACGCGATCACGAACTTCATTGCGCAGGACTCTCCGCATTTTGCCAGCTTGTTCGTTTTAGATGTGTTTGCGGCGGTGGAACGCTTGGATCTGTTTCCGCAATCGGGAAGAGTCGTTCTCGAAAAAAACGATCCGCAGATTCGTGAGATCCTCCTTGGGAATTATCGGATCATTTATCGACTTCGTGACGAGGTTGCGGAGCTGTTTACGATCCATCACGGAGCCAGATTGCTTGATCCAACCCGCCTCGGTTGAGGCCGGCAGGTTGGTCTTGCGCTTTGACACCCTTGGGCTTCGAGGATAGTATTCCAGTCGTGGCTTCGAAGCTGGATCAACTCAAGATTTTGCTGGGTTCGGGCGGACGAACTCTCGTCGCCTATTCGGGCGGGGTGGACAGCGTGTTTCTCGCCAAGGTCGCGCAGGATGTGCTGGGAGACGACGCGCTCGCGGTGATTGCGGACTCGCCGAGCTTGCCGCGGCGCGAATTGGAAGAAGCGCTGAAGATCGCCGCACAATTCGGTTTTCCGGTGCGGGTCATCAAGACGGACGAGATGGCCGATACGAACTATACCAGCAACCCGTCAAACCGCTGCTATTTCTGCAAGAGCGAGTTGTTCGATCAGTTGTCGGAGATTGCGAAGACGGAAGGCTGGCAGACGATCGTGTACGGAGAAAACGCCAGCGATGTTGGGGATTACCGGCCAGGCGCTGTGGCGGCGAAAGAATATCAGGTACGCGCGCCATTGAAGGAAGCGGGGCTGACAAAGGCGGAGATCCGCGAATTGTCGGCGAAGCTGGGGTTACCGACGGCGGACAAGCCGCAAATGGCGTGTTTGTCGTCGCGGATTCCATACGGCGAGCCGGTGACGGAAGAGGCGTTGCGGATGATCGAGGCGGCGGAGAACGTGTTGCGCGACGCGGGGTTTTATGAAGTACGGGTGCGACACCACGACATGGGAAACTCGAAACTTTACATGGCCCGGATTGAAGTCGGAGTGGACGATTTTGAGAGGTTGCTCGATGAAGACGCGCGCGAGGTGGTGACCGGCGCATTGAAAAAGATCGGCTACGCGTACGTCACGCTCGACTTACAGGGGTACCGACGCGGTAGCACGAACGAAGTTTTGGCCAAACGAAAGGAGTAGTACGTCATGACACGCAGAATCGTGGGAATGGGGATTGGATTGGTTGGCGGCGTCATGCTGCTGATCGGGTGCAACCAGGACCAGAAGCTGGAGGAAACGCAGCAGCAATTGACCACCGCGACCAATGAGTTGGCAGCCGCGCGAGTCGAAACCGCCCAGGTCAGGACACAGATGCAGGTGAGGGTCGAAGCATTGCAGCAAGACATCTCGAAGCTGACTGAGGAGAAGGTGGACACTGAGAACAAGATGGCGACGCTCAAGACCGATTTGGAGCAGAAGCTGCAGCAGCAACAAACGAAGGTCGAGGGACTGGAACAAGACAAGACGAACATGACGAGCGAGCTGCAAGTGTTGACCACGCAGATTGAGCAGGTCAACGAGAAGCTCGCGAATTTGCAGAAGACCCACGCCCAGACGGTCACCCATCTGCAAGCGATGCGCGAGGAGTACGTCAAGCTGACAAACGACAAGGCCGCGTTGGAAGCCCGCCTGCATGACTTGAAAGCGTTGAAGGAACAGATCGGTGTGGTGAAGCAGGAACTTCACGAAAAGAAGGTCGAGGAAGTCAAACGCCTGGACCGTGCCGAATTCGCCATGGGCAACCGCGGTTATCTGCTCCAGAATGGCTCATGGGTGGTGGAACGCAAGCCGGGTTCGTATCCCCTGAACCAGGAACTCTATCGCGAGCCATGACGGACAAGCCGCACAAGCTGCGCATCGCGAACCGCGATTTCAGCTCGCGCCTGATCATGGGCACGGGAAAGTTCGCCTCGGGCGAGATGATGGCCGCCGCGCTTGAAGCCAGCGGCGCGGAAATGGTCACCGTGGCGTTGCGGCGGGCGGATTTGTCAGGTCAGCGCGATAAATTTGCCAACATCCTCACTTTCGTCGATGGAAAAAAGTATCTGCTCTTGCCGAACACCAGCGGTGCGCGCAATGCCGAAGAGGCGTGCCGGCTCGCGAGATTGGGTCGGGAAGCGACGGGATCGACGTGGCTGAAACTCGAAATCCATCCCGACCCTCGGTATCTGTTGCCCGATGCCGTCGAGACACTGAAGGCGGCTGAGGTTCTCGTGAAGGAAGGATTCACGGTGCTGCCCTACATCAATGCCGACCCCGTGCTTGCGAAGCGCCTCGAAGACGCCGGGTGCGCGACGGTCATGCCGCTCGGTTCGCCGATTGGCAGTTCGCGCGGCATCGAAACGCGGGCGAGCATCGAGATCATCATCGAACAGGCCACGGTGCCCGTGGTGGTCGACGCCGGTCTCGGCGCGCCATCGCACGCCGCGGAAGCGATGGAAATGGGCGCGGACGCGGTGTTGGTGAATACAGCGATTGCGGTCGCGGCTGACCCCGTGCGAATGGCTGAAGCATTCAAGGCGGCCGTTGAGGCGGGCCGCGCCGCGTATGAAATTGGTTTGGCCCCACGGCGGAAAGAAGCTGAAGCGACGAGTCCGCTGACGGGGTTTTTAGAGTGACGGGCTTTTCTGCGGCCGCGACAAGTGAAGAGGCGGTCAAGAATCAATGACTCGCATCTTCCAACGAGGGATGTTTTGGAAGCGTCTTTGAGTTGAGGTCTAGTGCCGCCGCCGATCTTGGTCAATTGCTCTCTACCATTTCGTCCAATGGGATTCCCGCAAGCGCTGCAAGCCTCCTTCGGAGCGCGTCACGTTCCGCAATCTCCTTCTCGACGAAGTCTACTGCCTCAAAATCACGCATTACTCGGATATGGTGTTTCTGCCGCAATTCCTTTGCGTGTCCTAGGATCCCACCCGGCTGGCCCTTGGAGTCACCGTCATTTGTTATTAGGATTAGGCCGAATTTCGCTGTGGTGAAGACAATCTGCACGTCGTTTCTCTGTTTGTCGGTAAGGACACCATTCGGGAATATGGTTGCTGCGATCTCATTCCATAATTCCCGATCGGCAGCAATCAACGGAGGAGCAACAAGGCCAACCCGACGCCAGGCTTTCGTACCGAGTTTGTCGCCGCCTCTCTCCGCTTCCTTGTGAACAGTATCGGTGACAAAAAGATAAATCACGCCGTCGGCTCCCCACTTCTCCAATCGATTCATATGGGGGAGTTTGCCCCTCGAATTGATTCGATTCGTGTCGAGCACAAGGCCGATTTGAAGACGCCGTTCCATAAGCCCCTTTAGCATCAATCATACGGAAACTCAAACGAAAGTTGGCTTGCGCCTCATAACGCTTATCAAACCCACCGAACCACAATGGCGGCAAAGCTGTGCCGAAGTTGGTCAAATCATTACGGCACAAGCCGGACTCGATAGTAGCGAGACGAAAAACCCGTCACTGCGCCCGCGTCAAGATAGCTGGTCACCGAGCCGACGGTGTTGGTGACAGCAAAGATGTCGACGAAATTGCTGGTGGCGTAGCCAGGGCCGGTTGCCGCTTGCAGCGCGTTAGTCGTGCCAGCGCCGCTAGTCCAAGTGATGAGGATGTCATTGCCTTCCAGTGCAATACCAGTGATGCAAAACACCGGTAAGTCTAGCGAAAAGATGATGCCGTAGCCGTAGGTGCTGCTAAAGTTGCCACCTTGATTAGCCATGCCGAATAGCGTCGAGCCAGACAAAGTCACTGCGTCATAAGGGAAGATTCCATCCGACGGACTGCCCATAAAATTGTGTAAGATTTGGTAACCGGTGCCATCGGTGTTTATCTGAAACACCGTACCGTAGCCGCTTCCGCCGCCGCTGCCGCCCTCAGAAGTCATGCCGTAAAGCGTCGATCCAGACAAGGTCAACGAGCCGTAAGGGTAATAGCCGTCACCGGCGGCCAGACCAAATCCGTACAGTACTGCGAAACCAGCGCTGTTTGTTTCTATCTTAAACACCGTACCGTGGGCACCACCACCGTCATAGGTCATTCCGTAGAGAGTCGAGCCACTTAGCGTCAGCGAGCCGCGAGGATTTTCGCCGTCATCCTGCGCCGCCGAGAAGTAGTGTAGAATTGAGTAGCCGCTGCCGTCCGTGTTGATTTTGAATGCTGTGCCGAATCCACCGAAGTAATTGTTACCACCAGCGTATGTCGTTCCGTAGAGAGTCGAGCCGCTTAGCGTCAGCGAGCCATACGGTCCCGCGCCGTCGGGGTACCCGCTAAATACATGAAGATTTGTGTAGCCGCTGCCATCGGTGTTTATCTTGAACACGGTCCCTGCGGCGTTCGAGCCGCCGGAGTAGGTCATCCCGAAGAGGTTTGTGCCGGACAAGGTCAATGAGCCGTACGGCTCTGAGCCATCACCTCCGACCCCGGTAAATGAGTGTAGGATGACGTAGCCGCTGCCGTTCGTGCTGATTTTGAACAGAGTGCCTTTTCCGTAGCTGCTCCCACCCGCGGAAGTCATGCCGTAGAGCGTAGAGCCAGACAAGATCAGCGACCCATTCGGCCCAGAACCGTCAGTGTTACCCCCGCTGAACGAGTGCAGGTTGGTGTAGCCGGTGCCATTGGTGTTGATTTGGAACACCATGCCGTAGTAGTTGTTACTTCCGCCATCAGAAGTCATCCCATACAGCATCGAGCCGGATAGGGTCAGCGAGCCATTTGGGAGAGAGCCACCAGGAGGGCCAGTGAAGTTATGCAGCACACTATAGGTCTGAGCAGTTGTTTCGGCGGCAACGGTCAGCAGAAACACGGCGCTGACAATTGTGCAAGCGGCTCGGAGCATGATCATGTCATTCTCTCCCCACAAATTCCCTTCCTAGCCTTCGTCCGTCCATAGTATCCTGTGGCCACGAGTGGGTCAAGACCGGTATGACCTGTCCTCAATTGTGCATTGTGGGCATTTGACGTTTGGGTGGTGATCTCATACACTTCGCTGTGTGAGTACGTTTGCATCTTCATTCGATCAATTGGCGCTTGGCGAATTAGCTCGGTTTGCCGGAAACGCGACTCCTGCCGATGTGGAGGAGGCCCTTCGACCAGCCTTCGCCAAGGCTTCGGCTGGCACGCAAGCTCATGGCGGACGTGCCTCACTGGCTGATTTCGCTGCGTTGATTTCTCCGGCGGCGTCCGAGCCGCAGTACCTCGAAGCGATGGCGCAACGGTCGCGGGCGCTCACACTGAAACATTTCGGGCGCGTCATCCGGTTCTTCGCGCCGCTGTACGTCAGCAACGAATGTATTAACATTTGCAAGTACTGCGGGTTCTCGCGTGACAACCCGATCTTGCGGGTGACGTTGACGCCGGACCAAGTGGTCACGGAAGCACGCTACCTGCGCGAACAGGGGTTTCGCCACATCCTGCTGGTGGCTGGCGAGCATCCGCATTTTATCTCGAACAATTATCTGCGCGACTGCGTGGCGCGGTTGCATCCCGAGTGGCCGAGCATTTCCCTGGAGGTCGGTCCGCTGGAAACGGAGCAATACGTGCCGATCGTGCATGCCGGCGCGGAGGGACTCGTCGTATACCAGGAGACCTATGACCGTGGTGTCTACGATGCGATGCATACGAGCGGGCCGAAGAAGAATTTCGATTGGCGGCTGGAGACTCCTGAGCGCGCGTATGCGGCGGGGTTCAAGCGGCTGGGCATCGGCGCATTGTTGGGGTTGGCGCCGTGGCGTCAGGAAGCAATCGCGCTGGCGGCGCATGCGGCGTATTTGCTGAAGACATGTTGGAAGGCGCAGTTGACCATCAGCGCGCCGCGGTTGCGGCCGGCGGCGGGTGAGTTTGAGCCGTTGGTACACATGACCGACCGCGACTTCGTGCAGTTTATCTGCGCGCTGCGGATTGCGTTCCCCGAGGTGGGGCTGGTGCTGAGCACGCGGGAATCGGCGAAGCTGCGCGACAATCTCGTTCCGTTGGGCATCACGATGATGAGCGCCGGCAGTCACACCGAGCCGGGGGGCTACACGGGGCAGGGGAAGGAAGAGTTACACCTGACCAAGGGCGGGCGGATGGTGAAACCCTCGCTACCCGTGATCGAGTCGGAAGGCGAACATGCGACGGTGCAATTTGAGATCGCGGATGAACGCACGCCGGCCCAAGTGGCGGCGCGGTTGGAAGAAATGGGTTACGAAGCCGTGTGGAAGGACTGGGAGGGTGCGTTGAATGAAGCCTGAGGTGGCCACGGTTCTTGCCAACGGCAGAGAAGAGCAGGTCCAGCTACCGTGTTCGGTGGCGGGCTTTGTGACTGCGCACGGGTGGAAGGCCACGCAAGTCGTTGTCGAGCGCAACGGGCAGGTGTTGGGGCGTGACGAATTGCAGAGGGTGATGATCAATGGCGGCGACCAGCTCGAGGTGATTGTGCCTGTGGCTGGCGGATAGAGGATTGACAAGTTGGGAGTCGGCGCGTCAATAATCGCACATCTAAGGAGGGGGAACGTATGAAGATGCTAAAGAGGGTCGCCATCGGAGTTGCGCTGATGGCATGTCTGGCGATGACGCAAGGGTGTTTTCTGTTTGTGGTTGGCGCAGTGGCAGCGGGTGCGGTTGGGACGGTTTCGTACGTCGGGAATGAACTGCACGTAACGCAGCAAGCGAGTGTCGACCAAGCATGGTCGGCTGCCAATGGAGCCGTTCAGGATTTGCAGTTCTCGGTCATAACATCGAAGTCGTTCAAGGACGTGACCGGCGGCACGCTGGAAGCGCGGAACGGGAAGGATCAACCGGTTCGTATCCAGCTTGCTCGCAACTCGGATCGAGTCACGGAAATACGGATTCGCGTTGGCACATTCGATACCACGGAGAATCGACAGACGGCCCAGCTCGTTTGGGACAAGATGAAGGCACGACTCTAGCGGTCAACGGTTGTCGAAGTCCTCACCGACGACTTCATGTACTTCGTACCAAAGTGCAGACGTAATTCCTTGTGCCAGCAACGTTTCCCGCTTTGCGATGCGAGCCACTGGGCGTTTCCATTGCCAGTGTTCGTCGCTGGTAATCTCCAGCAGCGCCTTGTTAATTCGAAGGCTAACCAGTTCCAGCATACCGAGTTCGGAAGAATGCCGTTCGCCCCATTTCACTTCGTCGCTTATCGTTTTGAGTTCTCCGCGACCTTGTTTCGTCTTCAGGTCAAGTGTCTCGAACCGTAGAACATACGGGATTTCTATTTCATCTAATTGTTTTACCAGCAATGAGATACGGCTGTAATTCCAGTCTTTATCCGAGTAGGCAAGAAGTGCCTTATTGACGCATTCAAGCAGGAGCTTGCGATCCATATCTTGGGAGCGGCTCGGTTCATTTTTGGCTGGCGTCATATAGTCCCGTTAAAAATGTAGTTGCAATCTGTTTTCCAAAATTATATCCTGCGTCCGTCACGTTACATAAATTCTTGAAGATTCAGGAGCTTGCACGTTCTTCAGAGGGGTTCCCCACCCCCACCTCCTTGGCGTGCAACTCCTGAATCTCATTTTTACCCCTTTTCATCGGTTCTCCTTCCTTACCAGTCGGCTGATTCCGACAAGGTGCCTGATGCTCGAGAATGGATTTGCTGAAGCTCGCCGCCGCTGCGATTGTCCACGTTCTCGGCGAGCGGAGCGAAAATCTTTCAAGCTTGCGTTTGCCATGGTGTTCCCCTACAAGGTGAGCCAAGAGTAGTAGAAAGCTGCAGATTCTCAACTGCGAATTCTTTCCGAGAGGACAACATGGGGCAGATTTTCAGCGACATCACCAAAACCATCGGGCGCACGCCTTTGGTGCGTCTCAATCGCATCGCCACAGGCGTGGATGCCGAGATCGCCGTCAAATGCGAGTTTTTCAACCCGCTCAGTTCCGTCAAGGATCGCATCGGCGCGGCGATGATCGAGGCAGCGGAACGGGACGGGCGCATCGGGAAGGATTCGACCATCATCGAACCAACATCCGGCAATACGGGCATCGCCCTGGCGTTTGTCTGCGCAGCCAAGGGGTATCGATTGGTCCTCACCATGCCTGACACGATGAGCGTGGAGCGACGCGTGTTGCTGCGGATGCTCGGAGCCGATCTCATCCTGACTCCCGGCGCCGAGGGGATGCCCGGCGCGATTCGCAAGGCCGAGCAGTCGCTCAAGGAGATCAAGAATTCGTTCATGCCGCAACAGTTCAACAATCCTGCCAACCCGGAAATTCATCGCCGCACGACCGCCGTTGAGATTTGGGAAGACACGAACGGGAGGGTTGATGCCATCGTCGCGGGGGTCGGGACCGGCGGCACGATCACCGGCGTGGGCGAAGTGATCAAAGCGAAGAAGCCGTCGTTCAAGGCAATCGCCGTGGAGCCTGTGGATTCGCCTGTAATCAGCGGCGGCAAACCGGGGCCGCACAAGATCCAGGGCATCGGCGCGGGTTTTATCCCCAAGAACCTGAACACGTCCATCATCGATGAAGTGATCACAGTGAGCAATGACGACTCGTTCGCGATGGCGCGTCGGTTGGCAAAGGAAGAGGGGATTCTGTGCGGCATTTCCTCCGGAGCGAACGTTTGGGCGGCGATCCAATACGCCAAGCGGCCTGAAAACAAGGGCAAGCTCATCGTCACAGTTGCCGCTTCCACTGGCGAACGCTATCTCAGCACGCCATTGGCCGCCGAAGCCCGCGCTGAAGTTACGAAGAGCGCCTAGAAAGGTGTGAGAGGGATGGCTTTACAGGTTTGCACCACTCCCCCTCACCTTAATCCTCTCCCCCGGAGGGGAGAGAAAGTGGAGAGGGCGCTGAACGGGCACCGGCTCCTCTCCCCTTGGGGGAGAGGTTGGGTGAGGGGTGCAGTTGCCGTCTCAATCAGGGCGTGTTGGTTCTGCCACAGTAATCGTCCGCAATGAAGACCGCGCTCCTCTTCGCCGGGCAGGGCAGCCAAACGGTCGGCATGGGCCGCGACCTATGCGAGAAATACGACGCCTGTCGGAACCTCTTCGCTCGCGCCAATGAAATTCTCGGTCGCGACATCCAGAGGATTTGTTTTGAAGGCCCCGAAGACGTGCTGACAAAGACCGACAACGCCCAACCTGGGATTTATCTGACAAGCCTGGCGTGTCTCGAAGCACTCAAATCCCAAATCCCGAATATCACATTCGATGCCACTGCCGGCCTGTCTCTCGGCGAATTCACGGCCCTTGCCGCCGCGGATGCGGTCGACTTCGACGACGGCCTGCGCATGGTGCAGATGCGGGGTCGCTTCATGCAGGAAGCGTGCGACACGACCAACGGGGGCATGGCATCCATTATGAATCTGGACGATGTGGCGCTGGCCGAAGTTTGCCGCGAAGCCAATGTGGACATCGCCAACATCAACTGTCCCGGTCAAACGGTCATCTCCGGCGACAAAGCGAAGATAGCCGCGGCGGTTGAGCTTGCCAAAGCCCGTGGCGCGAAGCGGGCCATCCCGCTGGTCGTCGCGGGCGCGTACCATTCGCGACTGATGGAAGTCGCCAAGGTCAAAGTCGCTGGCGCACTCGCCGACCTCCCGATGCGCGAGCCGAAAGTCCCCGTCGTTTCCAACGTCACCGCCCGGCCGTCGGCCAGCGTCACCGAGATCAAGGATCTGCTGGTGCGGCAGGTGACCTCACCGGTCCGCTGGAGCGAGTCCATGCAATGGCTGGTCGCGCAAGGTTTCACACGCTTCATCGAGCTTGGCCCCGGCAACGTCCTCAGCGGCCTGATGAAACGCATCAACAAAGACGTCGAGATGCTCAGCGTCAGCGATGGCGCGACGTTGGAAGCAACTGCTGCCAAGCTGCGCGGTTGAACTCGCCTCTGGTTCTGTTCACGTGCGGCGCGGCGGCAATGGCCGCCCGAGCGCATACTCCCAAGGAAGGCGTTTGAACAAGCGCGATTGCTCGCGCTTGAGCCAGCCCGCTATCCAGTGGCGCATGTAAACGTACAGATTGTCCCGGCCACGATTGCCGGGGCGGTTTAGCATTTTGTGAAAATGACGGTGGCGGGGGTATAGATGATACGCCTTCGCGGCAAGTCGCGCCGGAAAATCGACGGGCAATTCAGCCTGAAGATACCGGCTGGCTTCGGCCACCACGCTCTCGGCGATGGTTTTGGGCCAAAGCAACGTGTCGCGTTCCAGTGGCGTCGGCAGCGACGCGCGCCACGCGCGGAATTCGGCGCGGCGCGTTGTCCGAGCCTTACTGGGCGCCTTCGATGAGGGCGATTTCCTTGGGCGTGAGGTCGTAGAGTTCATAGACGATCTGATCGATTTGCCGGTTGGTGGCGGTGACGGCATTCTGGAGCGTGGCCTTTTCCGATTCCGACTTGGCCGCGCGCAGCTTGGGCATCAACATCAGCATTTTGTCCACCAGCCCCACCAACTTATCGTGCCGCACTTTGTCGGCAGCATTTCTAAAATCGATGCGCCGGATCGGAAGCTTCCTGAGGTAAGGCGCGCTAAACTTGAAAAAACCACCACTGAACGGTGGACTGTGCGTCACTGCGTATAGCGCGATCGGTCTGGAATTTAACAGACCGAGAATATACTTCAGGTCCTCTTTGATGCTTGGGTCTGGAATAATCGACGTAACGCCCGCGGTGCCCGTCAGGAATAAGTCGCCGGTGCCAACAGCGAAGTTGGCACGATCACTCAAGGATGGGGTTAAAATGTGTGGCCGCTCGAAAGCATCACGTTTATCGAGATACACATACTGTTTGAAGTGGTAGGTCTTCCATTCGCCCACCTGCGGCTCGTCAATAAAGGGCCTGCCACCGACAATATAGATTTTCATTTCCCCGAAGTCGGTCAGGATGGCGAGCGGGAGCCCTTTGTTCCATGCATAGCGTTTGGCTTGAAACGCGTAGCGGGAATGAAGCTGGTCGGCGGGTTTCTTGGCCTCGCAGACGAAGCGATCGCGCTTATCGGCACGGAACAGGTAATCGGCGCGCTTCTGGCGACCTTGGATGCGGGTGCGGCTTTCGATCTCGACTTCGCGCTCGGATTGGATGAGGCCGGCACGGTTTTCCAGGTCCCAGCCGAGTGCGCGGAAGAATGGATTGAGGAAGTCGTCGCGGAGCTGGGCCTCGACGTAGCCGGGCTTTTTGAATTCTGCCAGGTTGCCCTCGAAGGAGGCGACCAGACGGTTCAATTCCTTTTCGAAGGATGCAAAGCTGGCGCCAGTTGGCATGGCGGGTATCTTTACCATCCGCTTGCCACGGAGCAAGCAGAAGCGGCGGACAACAGGGATTGCGGATTGGGGACTTAAGAAAGTCCACGAGCGATTGACGGGCGTGGGATGATGAGGTAGGGTGCGTGGAGGCCGCAACACGCCGATGATGATCTCCAAGACCCTCTTTTTGCCAAACGAACCCAATTTGCTGGCTTTCGATTGCCGAACTCATAAGCCATTCTAGGCACAGTAGTTGTGCATTACATCGTGTGTGAAGTAGGCCAATTTTTGTCTCGATTTGGAAGTCCCCAACGGGTGCGCCGAACCTGATTCACGTCAATCAAGTTCCACGGTTGACATTCCGTCTCGCACGCAGTTAAGAAGGGCAGCGACATGCAGAAACTTCTCGAAAACAAAGTGGCAGTGGTGACGGGGGCGGGGCGCGGGATCGGCAAGGCAATTGCGCTGCGATTGGCCGGGGAGGGTGCGGCGATTGCGGCGTGCGGGCGGACCTTGGCGAATGTGGAGGGTACGGCGGTCGAGGTCGCCAAAACTGGCAGCAAAGCCGTGGCGTACGCGGTGGATGTGGCCCAGAGCGCGCAGGTTGGCGAGACGTGCGAGAAGATTTTGAAGGAATTTGGGCGCGTGGACGTGTTGGTGAACAATGCGGGGATCACGCGTGACCAGTTGCTGTTGCGCATGACGGATGACGACTGGGATGCGGTGCTCCAGACGAACCTGAAGGGCGCATTCAACTTCACCCGCGCGCTGAGCCGGGCGATGCTCAAGCAGCGCAGTGGCCGCATCATCAATATCAGTTCAATTATAGGCTTGACGGGTAATGCGGGCCAATCTAACTATGCCGCGTCGAAAGCGGGTCTCGTCGGGTTTACGAAATCCGTGGCCCGGGAACTGGCATCGCGGGGCATTACCGCCAACGCGGTGGCGCCGGGGTTCATTGTAACGGAGATGACGGACGCGCTGGGGGAACCGGCGCGGGAGACGTTGAAGACGCGAATTGCGTTGGGGCGGTTGGGCACAGCCGAGGATGTGGCCAACGTGGTGTTGTTTTTGGCGAGTGATCTGGCCGCGTATGTGACGGGTCAGGTCATCACGGTAGATGGCGGACTGGCGATGTGATGGGGCGATTCGGGGTGCAAACAAAACTTTGACAACCGAACAAGTTTTCGCATAAAGAAACGAACGTTTTGGAACCAGGAGGAGCAAATGGCTGATAAATCGGTAGCAGACCGCGTGAAGGAGATCATCGTCGAGCAGCTCGGCGTCAACCCGGATCAGGTCACGCCCGAAGCGAAGTTTATCGAAGATTTGGGCGCGGACTCGCTCGACACCGTGGAGTTGGTCATGGCGTTTGAAGAGGAGTTTGGGGCGGAGATTCCCGACGAAGATGCCGAGAAGCTCCAGACGGTCGGTGATGTCGTCAAGTACATCGAGGATCGCGGCGACAAATAGCACGAAAGCCAGTGCCCCGGCGTAGCGCGGGGCGAGCAGGTTTTTGGGGCATAAAGTGGTTTGCAATTTCACGCTTTATGCCCCAATTTTTCAGCACTGCAATTGACCATGAGCGAACGACGGGTTGTCATCACAGGCATTGGAGTTCTCACGCCCCTGGGCTGTGAATTGGAGACGTTTTGGCAGAATCTCCTGGCCGGCAAAAGCGGGATCGGCCCGGTAACCCGCTTCGACACCACGGAATACGACTGCAAGATTGGCGGTGAAATCAAGGACTTCAAGGCCGAAGAGTTCATGCCCATCAAAGAGACGCGCCGCACGGATCGCTTTACCCAATACGCCGTCGGGGCGGCGCGGAAGGCGATCGCGGATTCTGGTTTCGACATTGCGAAAGGAGACCCCAACCGCGTCGGCGTGTTGATCGGGTCAGGCATCGGCGGCATGGAGACCATCGAAGACCAGGTGGGGACACTCATCCGGAAAGGTCCGAACCGCGTGTCGCCCTTCATGATCCCGATGCTCATTGTCAATATGGCCAGTGGATACGTGTCGATGTTGCTGGGCGCGAAAGGGCCGAATCTGGCTGTGGTGTCCGCGTGCGCGACGGCGACACACGCGCTGGGCGAGGCGGCACGGGCCATTGTTCACAACGATGCGGACATTATGATCGCCGGCGGCAGCGAGGCGGCCATTACGCAAATGGGCTACGCGGGTTTCTGTGCCATGAAAGCCATGAGCACGCGCAATAACGAACCCGAACGCGCCAGCCGGCCGTTCGATGCGCAACGCGATGGGTTCGTCATGGGCGAGGGCGCGGGCGTCTGCATTCTGGAATCGCTGGAACATGCCCGCAAACGCCACGCGAAGATTTATGCGGAGGTCGCCGGTTACGGCATTACGGGTGATGCCTACCATATGAGCGCGCCCGCTCCCGAAGGAGAAGGCGCTGCCCGCTCCATGGTGATGGCGCTGTCTCACGCCAAGCTCAATCCGGACCAAATCGATTACATCAACGCCCACGGGACCTCGACGCCCGTTGGCGACAAATGCGAGACCCAGGCGATCAAAAAAGTGTTTGGCGACCACGCGAAGAAGTTAGCAGTCAGTTCCACGAAATCCATGACCGGCCACCTGTTGGGCGCGGCGGGTGCCGTCGAAACCGCGGCCTGTGCCCTCGCGATTCGGGACAATATCGTTCCCCCGACCATCAACTACGAGAATCCCGACCCCGAGTGCGACCTCGACTACGTGCCCAACAAGGCCCGTCCGATGAACACGTTCGCGTGCCTCAACAATTCCCTCGGCTTCGGCGGCCATAATGCCACGATCATCATCAAACGCCACGAGTAGTCAGGCGATCATTGTTTGGACCTCGCGAGCCATATAACGCTCGCCTCCTGCCGGCAGTTTTGCTATCAACACGCGATACGGCCATGAAGATTAACGTCACAATCTGGAATGAATTCCGCCACGAACGTAGGAACGAGGCGGTGAAGAAGATTTATCCCGACGGTATGCACGCGGCGATTGCCAAGGGCTTATCGGCCTCGAAGGAATTTGTCTGCCGGACTGCGACGCTCGAGGAGCCGGAGCATGGATTGACGGAAGCCGTGTTGAAGGAAACGGATGTGCTCGTGTGGTGGGGGCATCTTGCGCATGGCGAGGTGAAAGACGATATCGTTAAGCGTGTGCAACAACAGGTGTTGGCGGGCATGGGGTTGGTCGTACTGCACTCTGGGCATTACTCGAAGATCTTCAAAACGCTGATGGGCTCGAATTGTTCGTTGAAATGGCGTGAGGCGGACGAGAAGGAACGAATTTGGAACCTCGCGCCCGGTCACCCGATCACCGAAGGGTTGGGCGAGTATTTTGAGTTGCCGTACGAAGAGATGTATGGCGAACGCTTTGATATTCCCGAGCCGGACAAACTCATCTTCATTTCGTGGTTTGAAGGCGGCGAAGTATTCCGTAGTGGCTGTTGCTGGGATCGCGGGAACGGCCGCATTTTCTATTTCCGTCCCGGCCACGAGGCGTATCCGACCTATCACAACGAGAACGTGATCCGTGTGATCGGCAACGCCTGCCGCTGGGCGCGCCGCCGCGTGACGATGCCGACCGATAAAGCGCCCAATTCGCCGGCGCTGGAGCCGATCAAGAAGAAAGATGTGCAATTCGGGCGCGCGGGGGTGGTTCAATGAGTAGGAGGAGATTTGGAGCGCGCCGACTCGTCGGCGCTTTGGCGCGATTCGGTGAATTCCAAAGCGGTGACAAGTCACCGCACTCCAAAAACGCCGTGCGTGGATCATGAACAAGCTGCGCGTTGGCATCATCGGTCTGGGCATCGGGCGCTCGCACATTCGCGGGTACCAGTCGCATCCCAACGCCGAGGTCGTGGCGATTGCGGATCTCGATGAGACGAAGCTGAAAACTTCGGGCGACGAGTACAAAGTCCCCAACCGGTATCGCGACGCCCAGGAGATGTTAGCGAAAGAGAAACTCGACATCGTCAGCGTGTGTACGCCGAACAAATTCCACAAGCCGCTCGCGCTGGCCGCGTTCGCGGCGGGTTGCCATGTGCTTTGCGAGAAACCCATGGCGATGAATGCGGCCGAAGGCCGTGAGATGCTCGCCGCCGCGAAGCACGCCGGGAAACGGCTCATGATCAATTTCTCGTTCCGGTTCAACCCGCAGTCCTGGTCGCTGAAAACACAGGCCGACGCGGGCACATTCGGCGACATTTACTTTGCGCGTTCGATCTGGCATCGACGGCGCGGGATGCCGCGGCTCGGCGGCTGGTTCGGGCAAAAGGAACTTTCGGGTGGCGGCCCCATCATCGACCTGGGCGTGCACCGTCTCGATCTGGCCCTGTGGCTGATGGGCTATCCGAAACCCGCGTGGGTATTGGCGAGCACATACAACACGATCGGCGCACGCGTTGCGAAAGAAAAGGGGCTGAAGTTCGACGTGGAAGACCTCGGCGTGGCGTTGATCAAGTTCCAGAACGGGGCGACGCTGGAGTTGGAGGCTTCGTGGACGGCCTACATTGCCGAACAGGAATTGATGGAGACGCGGCTGTTGGGCACGCTCGGCGGCGCCGTGCACCGGAACGTGGCCGAAGGCTACAAGTTTGAGGTGGAACTGTTCGTCGAACGCAACGGGTCGCATTACGACATGAAGTTGCACCACCCGCCGGGCCCGGAGGTGTCGAACCAGTTTCACCACTTTGTCGACAGTGTCCTCCACGATAAACCACATATCGCGACGGGCGAAGAGGGATTGATCGTGATGGAATTGCTCGACGCCATTTACGAGAGCGCCGCCAGCGGTGGGCCGGTGCAGATCAAGAGTTAACATCGTAGGAGCGATTTTCAATCGCGACCGGTCGCAATCACCGACCGTCTCTACAACACCGATTGCTTCCGTCGCCCTGCGACCACCAGCATTTGCAGCATAACCAGCGCGGTCTGGATCCCGGCGCAAAAGAAATACGGGGCGCGCAGGCTGTGGTTGCTTCCAACCCAGCCTGCCAGCATTGGTCCGAAAAACATCCCACTGCCAACGACGGCTTCATGGAACCCGCTGCCTTTGCCTTTTTCGGTCATTTCTTCGAGCGTGAAGAAGATGCTCGCCTGGTACGCGTACCCCGACACCAAGCCGCCGATGATACATGCTGCGGCGAACATCCACGTCGCACTGGCGAGACCGATCCATACGAGGCTGGCCGCGCAGGCAAGTTGAGCAACCCACAACGGCCACAGCCGCGTCCGCCAGAACATGAGGAACTGTAAGGCTACAAAGGCCACCAGCGCGGCAGCGCGCCCCGCCGCCAGCAGCGCGCCGTGCACATCCGCGCCAATTCCGAGATGCGTCGCCAGTTGCGGAAAGAGAGCCAGCGTGCCCGACAACGCAAAGTTGGTCGCAAAATTGGCCAGCCACGCCGTTTTACGAAAGCCGCGGCCTTTGGGGACCGTGGAGAGTGGCGTATCGAGCGCCGGAAGTCCGCTGTCGGTGTCCGCGTGAGCCGGCAACAACAGCAACAGCGCGACACAGAGAATCACCCCTCCCGAAACGTAGAATGCCAGTTCCGGGCCGCGCTCGTAGAGAACGCCTGTCAGCGCATAACCGGCCAGCAGTCCGATATTCCACGCCACACCGAAGACGGTCAGGCGCGCGGCAAGTTTGTGACCACTGAGTCCTTCCCCGAGCCACGCGATCATCGACGGCCAAAAACAAGCGAGGCCGCTCCCGAAGATACCGCTGAACACGAGCAGCAGGCCGATGCGTGTCGTTAACGAACACATGAACGCCATTGTCGCGGCCACGACGCACCCGCCGATCGCGAGCCTCCGTCGGCCGACACGATCGGAGAAGCGACCCGTTGCCAGCGCCAGCAGCGCATACACGCCGATCCACACCGCGCCCAGCCAGCCGAGGTTCGACGCGCTCGCACCCAATTCCGCCGCCCGCCGGCTGATGGCAAACGTCACCCCCGCCACGCTCATGTCCATCAGCAGCGCGGCAAGATACAAGATGTAAAGCTGGCTCATCTGAGAGCGCGGAGAATACGATGCGCTCCCGGAAGCGGACAAGCGGAATCACCATCATTTACGGAGCGCGAGGCAGGCGTATCACAGCTACGGCCCTTCACATTGGGCCAGCACCGACCGCATCCACTCTACACGATCTGCTTCCTCGCCGTGTTGCAAGTCGCTCCCCACCTAGAGTAACGGCCCAGCGGTGGTTTTATTAGGGAAAAAGATGCACAAAAAAGTCGTCACACGCGACAATCAAGCTCTAACGAGTAACCTGTAACAATGGGAGCGATTCGTAATCCTGCGGCAACTTTGCTCGTGCAGAGAGTGGGAATCACATCTCATTCGCTCGCGGTCGCCAGACGAACCCGATAGAGTCCAGCCGTACCTTCCGTTCGGGTGATAAAAAGCCCTTACGTCGTTGTACTCGTTGGTGGAGGATCCAGTGATAGAGCGCGGGATTCTTACGCCACTTGTACGGGATGCGGCAGTGTCCGTGGCCAGATTGGAATTCCTGCAAGTCGGCAAAGCGTTTTTCCCAAAGGAAATTGTAGACGTTCCAATCGAACCCAAGTGCATCCAGCCGCCGTCGCTGGTCTGGGTGAAGCTTCTTGCGTTCACGCCGGATTCTATTCACCCATCTGGCCAACGTCCGATTCTGTGGCCACCGCTGAGGCACACGGCAGTGGCCATGCTGGGCTTGGAACTTCTGCAACTCGGCATACTGTTTCTCCCAGAAAGAACGTATGGGTGCCCAGTCGAATCCCGCAGCGTCGAGCCGTCGCCGTCGAGAAGACGTGAGCTTATTGCGCCCCATTCGTTGCGCGCGTACCCAAGAGGCCAGTGCCGTGTTCTCGCGCCACCCGAATGGCACCCGACAATGGCCGTAGCGTCGGTGAAAGGCGCGGAGTTCACGAAAACGAGTTTCCCAATCCTGCGGTGGCATTATCTCGCGCACACGCCACACAAAGCCCAGCGCATCCATGCGCCGACGCTGCACCGCCGTGAGCCAATGTGGATGTTCACGTTGGCTGGCCACCCAGCGGCCCAAGGGGAGATTCTCCTTCCAGAGTGCCGACACTTCTGTGGGACGCGGCTATGCCCATATCGGCGGTGATAAGCCATCAGTTCAAAAAACATCGCCAGCCAATGCTGCTCCCATCTTCCAAAGTAATATCCCAATTGGAATAGTCGCCGCAGCCGCTCCGGGGAGAGACGACCCCATTGGAGTCGCTGGACGACCGCCCATTTGGCGAGCGCGCGGTTGTGGGGCCAGTCCACCGGCACACGACAATGGCCGAAACGACGGCGAAACGCGCACAGTTCCGCAAACCGTCGTTCCCATGGATCGCGCTTTGGTCGCTTCATACCCCTCAGGTGCTCATCGCGGTTTGACAGTAGGGCAGAACTTGTTACCCTCCGCTGGCTTGATCATCAACGGATGAATCGACGACGGTTCTCAATCCTCAGACTTGGCGAGAGTCTTGATCACTGGTGAAAGCTCGACGACCTCGATTCTTTCCGGGCAATCAGGCCAGTTGTGACGCCAGCAAACAATGATATCGCAACTGTCGGGTGGCTGATCGAAATTCCTGCTCTCGAACTCGAATTCAATTCTCACTCTTTGCCACCTGTCGCCCGCAACCTGCCTCTTGGCTTCACAGTCCGGATAGCCATGCATCACCCCAATGACTTAAGTCTGCACTGTAATCACGGAAGAGATTCCTCGACAAGCTTGGAATGACGGGTAGTGGGGCGGGAAGTTGGCAGCACGCACTCTGTTCTTCATTTTTGGCGGGGTACCAGTATAATGCGCGGCCATGCAACTACTTGTCGCCACGCGCAACAAACACAAGCTCAAGGAACTGGCTGCTTTGCTGGGGGATTTGCCGTTGGATCTGATCTCGATGGCGGACATGCCCAACCTGCCGGGGGTCGTCGAGGACGGCGCGACAATCCGCGATAACGCGATCAAGAAAGCGGTCCAGACGGCGCGGATGGCGAGGAAATTGACGCTGGCTGACGATACGGGGCTGGAGGTGGATGCATTGAGGGGTGAACCAGGGGTACGTTCGGCGCGGTTCGCCGGTGACGAGGCAACGTCTCACGAGAACAACAAGAAGCTACTCCAACTGCTGGACGGTGTGTCGTACGAGAAGCGTGCGGCGCGGTTTCGCTGTTGCGTGGCGATTGCGGATGAGAACGGCCTGTACGATTGCGTGGAGGGCATCTGCAACGGGGCGATCCTCGAAGCGGAACGCGGCGGCGGAGGGTTCGGGTACGACCCGTTGTTCCTCGCGGACGGTCAGACCAAGACCTTCGCGGAGATTTCGCCCGAAGTGAAGAACCGCATCAGCCACCGCGCGAAAGCGATGCAAAAGGCGTGGGCGGTTTTGTCACGGTATTTGCGGGAGAAGAGCGGAGGCGCGGAACCGAGCGCGCCGCCGGGGCGCCAACGGAAATGAAGGCGATGTGTCCGGGCCGCGGATAAGATTCGCGACTACAAGAGACGATGAAAGCATTCATCCTCGCGGCGGGATTGGGCACGCGGTTGCGGTCACTGGGTTTGGATGTGCCCAAGGTGATGGTGCCGATTGGCGGCAAACCGTTGCTGGAGCATCATCTCGAATTGTTCCGGCGGCAGGGGATCCGCGACATCATTGTCAACCTGCACTATCTACCCGAGAGAATTACCACCTACTTCGGCGATGGCAGCAAGTTCGGCGTGAAGATTATGTATTCGCCCGAGCCGGAATTGCTGGGAACAGCGGGCGCCGTGAAGAAGATGGAACAGGAATTGCGCCAGGGAGCGTTCATCGTGTTTTACGGAGACAATTTGGTGAACGTGAATTTTGCCCCGTTGATTGAGTTCCACCAGGCGCATCAGGCATTGGTCACCGTGGCGTTGTTCGCATCGCCCGAGCCGTGGACGGGCGGGGTGGTGGAGACGGATTCGAACGGACGCGTGGCCCGGTTTGTCGAAAAGCCGGATCGGAAACAGGTTTCGACAAATCTCATCAGCGCTGGTATTTTTGTGGTCGAGCCGCAAGTATTGCAAACGATTCCGGCAGGCCAGTTTTACGATTTTGGAAAGGATGTGTTTCCGAAATTGTTGGCCGAAGGCAACGCGGTGTACGCCATGACGCCCAACGCATATATTCAGGACATAGGGACGCCCGAACGGTTGGCCCGGGCGCAGCATGATTTTGCGACGGGAGCCACAAGTGTGTCACCCTGAGCGCAGCGAAGGGTCTTTGCCGATGCGAGCCAGATTCTTCGCTTCGCTCAGAATGACGGACAAAGGAATATGATCATTACGCGGACACCGTTGCGGATTTCACTCGCTGGCGGCGGGACGGACTTTCCTGATTTCTATCGAGAGCACGGCGGCTGTGTGGTCAGCACCGCGATTGACAAGTACGTGTATTGCATTGCGAAAGAACGCTTCGATGACAAGATCTACGTGAACTGGTCAAAGAAGGAGATTGTCGATTCTGTTGATCAGATCGAACATGAGCTCGTGCGTGAAGCAATGCGAAAGGTTGGCGTCACGAAGGGTATCGAGATTTCTTTTCTTTCGGACATCCCGTCCGAAGGGTCGGGGTTGGGCTCATCGAGCAGTGTCACCGTCGGCGTGCTCCACGCGCTGTACCACTATATCGATGCCACGCCCACGACCGAGCAACTGGCGCGCGAGGCGTGCGAGATCGAGATTGAGATTCTCGGCAAACCCATCGGGGTGCAGGACCAATATATTGCGGCCTATGGCGGTCTGCGCTGCTTCGAGTTTGGGCCAGGCTCGGCGGTGCGCATTTCATCCGTGGAAGCGACGCGCACGGCGCTTGAGGACATCGACAATATGCTGATGTTGTTTTACACAGGCAAGACGCGGCAGGCCGCAACGATTCTCTCCCAGCAGAAGTCCAACATTGGCCAGAAGGCCGAGGTGTTGCAGCAGATGAAGCGGCTGGCGCTGGAGGTGCGGCGGTTGGTCGAAGCCGGGGACATCGACGGGCTGGGCACCATGCTGCACCAGGGCTGGGAGGCAAAACGAAAACTGGCGTCGGGCGTCAGCAGCGGGGAATTGGACGAGATTTATGAGCGTGCGGTAAAAGCGGGAGCGCTGGGGGGCAAAATCTCCGGCGCGGGTGGCGGCGGTTTTTTTCTATTGTGCGTGCCGAGCGACAAGCGGCCGGCGGTGCGCCAGGCTCTCGCCAATTTGCGTGAGATGCCCTTTCGGCTGGAACGCGGTGGAAGTCGGATTGTGTTGAACCTACAACGGTATTGAATCATGAAGACGGCAAGCGAGTTCGCGAAAGACTACATCCAGGAACTGAAGCAGGTGCTCGACCGCCTTCCACTGAACGTGGTTGATGATGTTATCCGCGCGATCGAGGAGGCGCGGGACGGGCAGCGGCAGATTTTCGTCATTGGCAACGGCGGCAGCGCGGCGACCGCGTCGCACATGATGAACGATTTGTGCAAGGGCACGCTCGGCCACAAGGGCGACGCGCCGGGTCCGCGTCTGCGCGTCATCGCGCTGACCGACAATGTCTCCTTGATGACAGCGTGGGCCAACGACGTGGACTACAGCCGTGTTTTCAGCGAGCCGCTCAAGAACCTTGCACAACGCGGGGATGTTCTCGTTGCGATTTCGGCATCGGGGAATTCACCCAATATCATCGCGGCGGTCGAGGCGGCGAAGCAGATTGGCGTGAAGGTGATCGGTTTGGCCGGATTCGGTGGCGGGAAGCTGTCGAAGATGGCGGACGTTTCGTTCGTGGTTCCCTCCGATGGGTATGGCCCCGTCGAGGATGCCCACATGATCCTCGACCATATTATCACGGGCTACCTCTACGAGAAACTGCAGGGGACCCATTCCCGGTAAGGGCATGAGCAAAGGTCGAGCGCTGATCACGGGCGGGGCCGGATTCATCGGGTCGCACACAGCGGCGGAACTCCTGCGCGCCGGTTACGAGGTTCGTGTGCTCGATAATCTTTCGCCCCCTGTTCATATCGGCGACGGCACATGGCCTGACTGGTTGTCGACAGACGTCGAACGCGTGGCGGGTGACGTGCGCAACCGCGAGGATTGGGCGAAGGCGTTGCGCGCGATTGATGTCGTCATCCATCTGGCGGCGTATCAGGATTTGTTGCCGAATTTTTCACAGCACTTTCATGTGAATTCGGTGGGGACAGCGTTGCTGTACGAATTGATTGTGACACAGAAGCTCCCTGTGCGAAAAGTGGTCGTGGCCAGCAGCCAGTTTGTTTATGGGGAAGGCCGGTATCAGTGCGCGACGGACGGCGAAGTGTTTCCGGACGGACGCGATCCGCAACGATTGGCGAAAGGTTTGTGGGAGCCGATCTGTCCGAAATGCGGCGGCCCGATCAAGCCGTTACCGCTTTTGGAAACGCACGCCAACCCGAAGAACCAGTACTCGATTGCGAAATACTCCCAGGAATTGATGGCGGTTGCGTTGGGGCAGAATTACGGCATTCCGAGCGCGGCGGTCCGGTATTCGATCGTGCAAGGGCCGCACCAATCGTTCCGGAACGCCTACTCGGGTGTGCTACGCATTTTCACATTACAACTGATGAAAGGGCGGCAGCCGCCAGTATTCGAAGACGGCCAGCAGTTGCGCGATTACGTCAACGTCGATGACGTGGCTCGCGCGAACCGGCTCGTCCTGGAGAGCGACCAAGCGAACTATCAGGTGTTCAACGTCGGTGGCGGTCGGGGGTACACCGTTGTCGAATTCGCTGGCATCGTTGCGGAGGCGCTGGGTGTGAAGCTCGAGCCGGGCGCCAGCGGCGAGTACCGTGTTGGCGACACGCGCCACAGCGTTTCGGATATCGCGAAGCTCCAGCGACTTGGCTGGCAACCGACCAAAACCCCGCGCGACAGCGTGCGCGACTACGTCGAATGGATCCGCCACCAGAAGTTGGACAAGGACTACGCCGCGGAGGCGCTGGCAAAACTGCGGGAAATGGGCGCATTGCGCAAGGCGGGTTGAGCCAGCGATGGAAGCGCGCCCGTACCTTTCCGTTGTCATTCCGGCGTACAACGAGCGGGAACGACTCAAACGGTTCGTGCCGGGGATTGTCGAATACCTGCGATCAAAGGGCCAGACGTTCGAGATTGTCGTGGTCAATGATGGCAGCAAGGACGACACGGCACAAGTGGCCCGCGAGTTGTCGAAGACATTTCCCATGTTGCGGTTGGTCGATCTTCAGCCGAATCGCGGCAAGGGCGGCGCTGTGAAGGCGGGCATGCTCGAGGCGCGCGGGCAGTATGTGTTGTTTACGGATGCGGACCAGAGCACGCCGATCAGTGAAGTGGACAAACTACTCGCGAAAATGGAGCGTGAAGGATACGACATGGCCATCGGCTCACGGTCGATGCCGGGCGCGCGCGTGGAAGAACCGCAAGTGTGGTATCGGGCACTGGCCGGAAAGCTTTTCGGAATCGGGACAAAACTTTTCTGTATTCATGGCATCTACGACACGCAATGCGGGTTCAAGGCGATGAAACAGGAGGTGGCGCAAAAGGTGTTTCCGCAAGTCACGTCCAACTCGGCGATTTTCGACATCGAAATGCTGGTGGTGGCGACGCGTGCGGGCTACCGCATTGCCGAAGTCGCGGTGCAGTGGGTGCACGATCCGGACACGCGCATCCCGTACAACCTACGCCGCGCGATCAAAATCTGGCTCGAACTGTTCCGCATTAACAGGGCCCAAAAGGTTGTCTGGCCGCTGAAGGCGAGGACCAGATGAAAGCGGCACGCCGACCGTCCGCAAGCCAACTTTCGACAAAGGTTGAATGGCTTATCCTGGCAGTGATCGTCGTAGTGGGCGCATGGCTGCGGTTTCAGCATTTGGAACTGCTTGAGTTCAAAGGCGACGAGGCGTTCGCGGCCAATCGCGCGCTCGAATTCGTCCGGGGCGGCAAACTGCCGACGTCGGGATTGATGTCGAGCGTCGGCGTGCCGAACCCGCCGCTGTTCTGCTGGCTGCTGATTCCGATGTTCTTCATCACCTCGAGCATTGCGGGAGTGTGCGGCATGATTGCGGGGTTGGGACTCGCGGCGGTGGTCGCGACGTGGTGGATCGGGCGGAAATACTACGGGCCGTGGACGGGGTTGGTGGCCGCGGCGTTGTTCGCCACGGCGCCGTGGGCGGTCATTTATTCCCGGAAAATTTGGGCGCAGGATTTCGTGCCTGTGTTTGCCACGGCGACGATGTGGGCGGCGCATGTGCTCGTGCTGGGGAAGAAACCGAAAGCGGTGTTCTGGCTATTGTGCCTGCCAGTGTGTGTCATCCAGATTCATTACAGCGGCTTTGCGTTGACAGCCACGGCAGTGGCGATTCTGGTGGTGCTGCGTCCGAAGATCGATTGGCGATTCGCAGTCGCCGGCGTGGCGGTGGCGGCGGCATTGGCGATACCCTACGTCGTTGAACAACAGAAGAAGGGTTGGGTCGAATGGAAGCGGATGTCGGACGAAAGCAGCAGCCATCGGTGGGAGCAACTGCCGCCGGGGATGACGATCAATCCCCAAAGCGGCTACCCGTTTCCACGGCGGCCGTCGGAGGCCTGGCGCCATGCGCTGGCGATTATGAACACAGGGGAGATCGAAGATGTATTGGGGTTGAGCGCCAGCGAAGAATTTGATCCGAATCGAATCTGGGTCGGCAAGGGTGGGGGACAGAACCACTATTTTGCGTCATCGCTGACCATGGGCGACTGGCTACCGACGTTGCAACGGCTGGCCTTTCTCGGGGCATTGATCTGGTTCGCCGTGATCGCCGCGAAATCTTTCAAGACCGTGTTCCGCCGCGACGTGACAGCGGATGAAGATGCGAAACAAGCATGGATTTTGGCGCTGTGGTTCGTGGTCCCGTTGGCCGTGTATTTCGTGGCCGGGCTGTGGACGTATCTGTCGTATTATGTCATTCTCTACCCCGTGTATTTCCTGGTTCTTGGAGCTCTGGGCCGACGGGCGGTGCCACTGAAAATTCTGCTTTCTGTTATCGCGCTGTTTGTGGTGGGCAACGTTGTGTTCATGCTGGATGTGAACCGGTACTTGAGTCGTTACGGCGGGGCACAAGGGACGTACGGATCTGGACTGGGGTTCAAGCAAGAAGCGGCGGCATTCCTGGCCGCGCGCGCGGACACTGACAAGCTCGTCAAAGAAAACCGGCTGCTGCAGATGGATCATTGGCAGCGGGCGGAGCCGGCGCAATTGGATTTGCCGTTCCTGGCCATGTTGCAGGGGCACGGCGATCAACTGGGAACCAACACGATTGTGCTCATCGTGGATGACAACCGCACGAGTTTCGAGGCCAGTCAGGTGAACTTCGGCGGGGCGAGCACGAACTTCGGTCCGATGCGCGTGTACGTCATGAACAAACCATGAAGCTGCCGTTCCAGAAAACATGGGAGCGCAACGTCGCCATCGCCTTGGTGGCACTCTGGGCGCTGCTGTTCCTCCCAAACCTGCGCACGAATCCGAATTGGTACGGCGACGAGGGCGAGTGGATGGAGAAATGCTGGACGTTCATCCATGGGACGCCGCACGTGGGGCCGATCATCGATGATTTCATCTTTCCGTACCCGTACCCGCCACTCTACATGGTTGTGAACGGCACCTTGCTGCGTGTCTTCGGCGATGACATCGTGGTGGGGCGCGCGCTGGGTGCGGTGACGGCGCTGGCTGCGGGCACACTGTTGTTTTGGATCGGCACGCGACTTCGAGACAAGACATTTGGTTTTCTCTGCGCCGCGGCTTTTCTCGCGTACTCCGAGGCGAACACCAATTTCCGTTGGGTGCGCTCCCATCCGATGGCGGGGACATTGGCGCTGGCGTCGGTTGGGTTTTTGGTTCGGTACGTGCAGGAAAAACGCGTGCGCGATGCCGCGTGGGCGGGAGTATTTTGTTCGCTGGCGACCGCGACAAATTATTTCACGTACCCATTGATGGGAGCCGTGGTCATCACGGTGGCGCTCGTGAACTGCCGCGAATGGAAATCACCGCGCGCGTGGCGAGATGTGATCGTGGCGGGTGCGCTGGCGGGCGCTTACGCGGGACTGTTTGTGCTGTGGTATTGCTCGGCGCATGGATGGGGGCAATTGATGACGCAAGTGGGACGGCTGACCAGCGTGGCAAGCAACGAGGCACGGCCCACCTTCGGAGGGGAAGTGGAGCGATTCATTGAGAACGTGTGGACGCTCGGGTTCAAGACGCCCACGGAAGGGCCTCCGTTACCGTGGTCGGGGCATGATTGGTGGCTGACGGCGGCGACAATCGGTTTCGTGTTCCTGCCGACACGGGATTGGCGGCTACGACTGTGGGTGCCATTTTGGTTGCTGATCCTGATGTATGGCGTTTTCAAGAAACTCAATAACGTGCCGGTGTTTTTCTACCCGGCAACAATCTTTTTGCCGCTCATGGCTGTGGGCTTCGCGGGCGTCCTCGCATGGGCGGGAGAAGCAGCCAAACGACTGGCGCCAAAGTCCGGCAATGCGGCGACGGCGGTCGTCGCTGCCATCGTGTTGGGTGGTTTCAGCCTGCAATCCGCGCAAGGAGCCTGGGGGCACTTCCATACCCGCATTGATATGTGGACGCAGCAGTCCGTCCCGGACGCCGAGGCCGCGATGGCGTTTGTCAACGCGCACACAACGAAGGACGATTTCGTGATTGTGCCGAAGCAGATTTACTGGATGCCACATACTGATCGGCGCAGCATGTTGACGTATTGCGCCCGCTATAACGGCGTGGACAACGACATGCCCATGCCGGCGCATATTCCCCAAGAACTGTACTGGTTCGATTGCCGCCTGGAACAGGCGAAGTTTTTGGTGTTGGAATATGCGATAGAGGACCGAATGCTTCCCGACGGCCGTCGCGTGCAGTTGCCAATCGGCATTGATGCGGTGTATACCATGGGTTTGCGGGGCGTGCGGGAGATCATGCAACAGGTTCAGCAGGAGAAATGGCCGGCGGTATTTCAGCAAGGGGCTTATGTCGTGCTGGCGAATCCGCGGTTTGCAAAGGAGACCAAATAGCGTGGCCGAGAACGAACGAGCGCTGGTCATTATTCCGACGTACAACGAGAAAGAGAACATCCACGCGGTCGTCGAGTTGACGTTGTCACAAGCTCCCAATCTCGACGTGCTCGTGGTGGATGACAATTCGCCAGACGGCACTGCAGCCATTGTGAGCGACATGGCCAAAGCAAATCCGCGCGTCAACCTGATGAGTCGGGCGGGCAAACTGGGTTTGGGCACGGCGTATATCGCGGGATTCAAATGGGGATTGTCCCGGGGGTATGCGTATCTGATCGAGATGGATGCGGATTTCTCGCATGATCCGCGGGAGATCCCCAACATGCTGAAGGCCATTCAACAGGCCGACCTCATCCTTGGTTCACGGTACATCGACGGTGTGCGCGTGGTGAACTGGCCGCTGTCGCGGCTCTTCCTGAGCAAGGGCGCGTCCTATTATGTCCGCATTATTACCGGGTTGCCCGTGCATGATCCAACGGGTGGCTTTAAGTGCTTCCGCCGCGGCGTGTTGGAGGCAATTGACCTCGATATGGTTCGCAGCAATGGGTACGCTTTCCAAATCGAGATGTCGTACAACGCGTGGATGAAAGGCTTCCGCATTCGGGAGATTCCCATTACGTTTGCCGATCGCTACGCCGGTACGTCGAAGATGTCGGGTCACATCGTCCGCGAAGCGCTGTGGATGGTATGGTCGCTGGCGTTCGCGCATGGATTTCGACGAAGCCCGCGCGCCAAGTTGAGAACCGACGTGTGAGTCAGCCCCTGCAACCATGAGTGACTCTTCAGCGCCGATGGGCACTACCGAAACGGCACCGGCGATTCCGCAGACTGACGCGCCGTTTTTCGGCGCCCGCGACAGGATGGCGTTTCTGGTGGCGGCGGTGGTGACGTTCGTGGTCTACGTCTGGACGCTGGCGCCGGGGGTGACCTTGGAATACTCCGGCGAATTTCTAACCGCAGCACACACCCTGGGCGTGCCGCATCCACCGGGGTATCCGACGTGGACGATGTTGGCGTGGCTGTGGCAGCGGATCATTCCATTCGGCAACATCGCGTGGCGGGTGAACCTGATGTCGGCATGTTTCGGGGCGTTGGCCGCCGGACTGACGGCGTTGTTGATTTCCGCGAGCGGCCGCGCGGCGGCCGCGCGCTGTGAGTTCCTGCAACGAATTCAGAACGAACGGTTCGTGGATTGGATCATACTGGCCAGTGCCGTGTCGGCGGCGCTGATGCTGGCCTTCTCCCCTGTGATGTGGTCGCAATCGACGATCACTGAAGTCTATGCGCTGGACGCGTTCTTCCTGATGGTGGTCCTCGTGCTGTTGTACCGTTGGAGCTTCGAGACGGAACGCCGCTGGCGGCTGTACCTGGCCGCGTTCCTGTGGGGCGTGAGTCTCACCAATCACCAGACACTGGTGCTCTTGACGGTGGCATTCCCGGCATTCTTGTGGTTCGCCGACCGCAAGCTCGGTCGCGACGTACTGGCGCCCATTCTCGTGGTGATTCTCCTCACCGTGCTAAAGATGATCGCGACCCCGGGCAGCCTGTTTCATCAGGGAACATTCTCGGCGGCATGGATCCTCGCGCACGGGATCGGCGCGGGCGTGTGGTTGTACGTCTTGTGGAACGAGGGGCCGGGTTTCATGCGGATGTGGCGGCAGGCGCTGGCCGTGTATGCGGCCGTGATCCTTGGGCTGGCCCTGTACGCGTATGAGCCGCTGGCATCCGCGACCAATCCGCCGATCAACTGGGGCTACGCGCGCACGCCCGCCGGCTTCATGCACCACGTGATGACCGGTCAGTACGAGAAAGTGCACAGCGAGCGCACGCCCTTACAGTTCTGGGGTCAGATCAACATGTTTTTCGACGACCTCAAGTCGCAATTCACGATCGTGTACGCATTGGTCGCCTTGCTGGCCCTGTTTTTCTATCGCGATCTGGCCCGTGAGGACCGCTCTTGGCTGGTATTCCTTCTCGTGGCCTTCCTGTTTCTCGGGTTGGACTTCATCTTTTTCTCCAACCCGACATTTGAGAAACAAAAGCAATTCACCGAGCGTGTCTCGTTCCTGCCATGCCACTGCTTGTATTCGCTGTGGATCGGTTACGGCCTGATCCTGGGATGCGGCTACCTTCTCTCGGAGAAACCCGCGCTGCGGAGCATGGTCCTGCCGATGGTCGCCGTCATCTTCGCGCTGCCCATTGTGCCGCTCATTGTCAACTGGGCGGGTAACGAAGAGCGCGGCCACGATTTCGGCTACCGATTTGGCTATCTCACGTTCGGGCCGAGCGGTGGTTATCCTGATATGGACAAAGGAGCCATTCTCTTCGGGGGTACGGACCAGGGCCGTTTCCTGCCGACGTACATGGCCTACGTCGAGAGTCAGGTGCCGCCGCGCGCCAGGACCAGCATGGCAAAGTACCCCGGCAGCAATGCTTTCGACCGGCGGGACGTATATGTCATCACCCAAAACGCGCTGGCGGAGGGGATGTACATGAAAAGTATCCGGGATCATTACGGAATCGGGCGTCCCGACCCACAGCACCCGGAGACGTTGGAAGATCGGTCAGGTTGGCAGCGGGCGCTGTTTGATTTTGCGTGGCGGTACTGGGGTCGGGATCAAGCCTATCCCAAGGATGCCATCTGGGTCCCGGCGGAAAGCGATCAGCAGGGTGCGATCCGCCAGTACGTTGAGGAGCTCCGCGTGCGCCAACCATTGCCGGGTGAGGATGTGCGGATCGAAAACGGCCGGGTCAACCTGCGGGGCGTGACCAGCGTGATGACGGTCAACGGCTACGTGGCGAAGGCGATCTTCGACCACAACAAAGACGCGCACACCTTTTACGTCGAGGAGAGCTACGTCATCCCGTGGATGTACCCCTACCTGGAACCGTACGGCATCATTTTCAAGATCAACAAAAATCCCATCCCGCGAATCACGCCCGAGATGGTGGCGCGCGATCGCGCCTATTGGGACGCCTTGTTCGAGGAACTTCGCGACGACCCGCGATTCCGTCGCGACGATGTTGCCCAAAAGACATTTTCCAAGCTGCGTTCGTCCATCGGCGGCCTGTACGCCTTCCGCCACCTGTCGACGGATGCGGAATACGCTTTCCAGCAGGCCATTTCCCTGTGTCCCGACTGTCCCGAAGGCAACTTCCGCCTCGCCCAACTCTACGTCGAGTCCGGCCGGTTCGATGACGCCGTGGCGGTCCTTGCGGAGTACCGGAAACACGACCGCTACAACGCCCGGATTCTCGATGCGATCAACACCATCCAAAAGCTGAAGCTGCAATCGGGCAAACAGCGCGAGCTGGAGCAACAATACGCCGCCCAGCCGGGCAACACGCAGATCGCGCAGCAACTGCTGGATTCCTACGTCGCGCATCAGCGGGTCGACGCGATGGACGCGATTGTCTCCTCGCTCGTGTCCCACACCGACCTGCCCGCCGAAACATTCCAGCAGATCGCCCAGCGCTACATAGCCGTGGGACGATTGGATCGCGCCACCGAGTTATTGGGCGCCATGGCACAGCGTTATCCCCAGAATCGTGAGGCCTGGTACAATCTCGCCATAGTGGAATCCGCGCAAAAAAACTGCGACGAAACCGTTGCCGCGCTTGCGCGCGCGCTATCGCTTAATGACGCCGAACATCGCGCCCTCGAAAGCACCCGCCGCGACCCGCGCTTCGTCAACTGCCGTCAGGATCCGCGCTTCCAGCAGCTCCTCACGCAGTCATCCCACCCAACACCACCATCGACCCCAATCCCCGGCGACATCACCATTACTCACTAGAGGTTATCTCATAAACCCTTAAAATCCCTGTAAAATGGCCATTTTTTCATATTTATGAGATGGCTTCTAAGGCGGCGGCCAGTGGAAAGAATGACTCCGCGGGTGGGCAGCGCCACGGCCAGCGACTCGCTACTGCACCAGCCGCACGCGGTAGTAACGCGAACTATTGGTTGCGGCGCCGATGTCGAGGTAATTGGTGACGGAGCCGACGGTGTTGGTGATGGCGAAGATGGGGGTGAAGTTGTTAGTGCTGTAGCTGCCTCCGGGGCCGCCGGCCGTTGCCTGCAACTCGTTGGTTTCGCCGGGGCCGCTCACCCATGTGATGAGGATGTTGTTGGATTGCTGGACGATACCGGTGATCTGGAAGGCAGGAGCAGGTTCAATAATGCTGCCATTGTTGATGAACACGCTGTGGAAGATCGCCGCGCCGCCGCTGAGGTCGACGAGACCGTTGTTGACGACGGGGCCGTAGAATTCGAGGACACTCCCGTCGACCGCGCGCAACGTGCCGTTGTTGATGACGATCCCGGTGAAGGTGAGCGAGCCGCCGCAATCGGCTTGAATCGTGCCGCCGGGATCAACGATGACAGAACCGTCGATCGTGCCGCAGCCGGTCACAAACGCGTTACTGCTGACCATCAGCCCGTCCGCAAATGAATGGAAGCCGCCCGCCAGATGGAACATCGCCGCATTGGTGCCGTCGCCAACGACGAATTCATTACCATTCGTCACGAACGTGCCACCGCTGGTCAGCAGGCCGCCGGTGAACGAGAAGGTGCTGGGCCCATCCACGTCGGACAGCACGAGTTGATCTGCTGTTACCGTCCCACCGTTGATGGACAAGTTGCCTTGCACCACCTGCAGTATGCCAGTCCCCAGACCGTTGGTAACGCGCAACGTGCCGCCCGAGACACCGAGCCCTGGGTAGCCCTGTCCGTCGAAGTCGGTGCCGCTGCCACTAGACACGCTGGCCGCAGATACCGCGCCGCCATTGGCGATGGTGAGAGAGGCATCAGGGCCAGGGATGTCCAGACCATTTTCGATGATCCAGACCGAACCGGTTCCCGTGACCCCCACACCATCATCAACGGCGAGAGAACCGCTTCCACTGTACACCGCACCGCCGTCGGAGATGTTCAGGCTGCTGTACCTGCCGAGGCTGACGCCATTTTTAACGTACCACACAGAGCCCGGCCCCGCGACTTGGACGTCCCCATACTCGTCGAAGCCAGCGCTTCCGCAGTACACCGCGCCGCCGTTGGAGATGAACAGGAGGGGATAGTAGCCTTCGAAGCCCAGGCCATTTTCCATGTTCCAGACCGAGCCTGGTCCCGTGACTACTACCGTCCGGATATTTTCGTCGTAACCCGTCACTTTGCCACTCCCACTGTATACTGCCCCGCCGTTCGAGATGGTCATAGAACCAATAACGTATTCTTCGTCGCTCCCCTCGACGAAGAGTCCACCGCTATTGCTCCAAACCGAGCCGGTTCCCGTGACCAATACAGCCCCCTCAACATATGCGTTTGCATTGTAGACCGCGCCGCCGTCGGCGACGGTAAACGCCGGCCCAGGGCCGATGTTGAGGTCACCGTTGTCCATCCAGACCGAGCCGTTGCCGGTGACGACCACCGAACCATTACCCGACCCGCTGCCGCCGCAATATATCGCCGCGCCGTTGGAGACCGTCAGTGAGTTCCCGAAGTTGCTTCCCCCCCCATTAAGGTTTGCGAAACCGATTGATAAACCGCTACTATTGCTCCAGACCGAGCCGTTGCCGCTGACGATGACCGCATTGTTGTCACTTTGAAAAGGAGAGTTTGGATAGCCGAAGCCGATATAGCTGTTGCTGTTGTACACCGTGGCCCCGTCGATGATGGTCAGGGTGTTGCTCGAACCCTGGTAGCCAACATTGAGAGCGCCGCTGTTGCTCCAGACCGAGCCACCGCCAGTGACGAGCGCCGTGTTGTTGCTGCTGAGAGAATTGAAACCGAGACAAGCGCCGTCGTCGCTGACCCGGCCACCAAGGATGCTCAGGTGTTCGCCAGCCGAGTTTACGCCGACAAAGAGGCCACTGATTCCCGGTACCGCAACAGAACCGTCCACTTCCAAAGTTGAGTTCGTAGCCGCTACGATTCCGCGAGCGCTGACAGTCAGATTGCTGATGATCTGCAGTGGAGTGCTCAATCCCATCGAGTTCAGCAAGAGCGTGTTGGTCGAGCCGCTGGGGCCGGACACCGTCAGATTGCTGATGGCCAACGTATTCACGAAGGCAATCGCCGTGATGATATCCATTGTCACCGTTTTGTTGCCGGCGTTGGTGATGTACGCGGCGGGCTGGATGAGCGACGGTGCCCCGGCCGACCAGTCAACGCCACTTTCCCATTTATCGCTGGCGGGGCTGAGCCAAATGTTCGTCGCACCGATGGGAGGCGCGAAGTAGTAGCGGACGCCGTTGGTAGGGCTAATCTGTCCGTTATTGACCACCGGCCCATAAAAGCTGATGACGGTTCCGTTGGCGGCGACAATACCGCCGTTGTTGGTCACGCTGCCGGTGAAGGTCAATGTGCCCCCGCAATCGGCCAGTACCGTGCCACCGGCATCGATCAGCACATTGCCGTCAATCGTGCCACATCCTGTGAGCACCGCATTACTGCTGATCTCCAAGTCGTTGCCGAACGCGTGCAGGCCGCCGTTGATCTGGAATGTGGCCGCATCGGCGCCATCGCCGACCACGAAGGTTTGGGGAGCCGCCACGAGCGTGCCGCCGCTGTTCAGCGTACCAGCATTGAAAGTAACAATGCTATTCAGACCGTTGAGGAGGTCAAGCTGGTTGACCGTTACCGTGCCACCGTTGAGGACCAGGCTGTCTGCGCCACTACCGGCTTGGCTTACTACGAGGGTGGCATTGTCAGCCGCATTGGTAACGACCAGGCTACCTCCGGCCGCGACGACTATTGTGTTGTTACTGCTGGTGCTGGAGGCGCCGATCACTCCGCCAGCGCTACACGCAACGTAACCACCGTTGCTGATGGTCAGCGAGTTGCCCGCGCCCTGGTAGCCAACAGTAAGATCGCCGCTGTTGCTCCAAGCCGAGCCGTTTCCCGACACGATGGCAGCGTTGTCGCTCCCCACGTATCCAATGTTCCCGTTGCCATTGGATAATACGCCGCCGTTCTGGATGATCAACGCACCATTGTTGCCAAATCGACCTACGAAGAGATTGCTGGATATCTGAACCACCGAACCATTGATCACCAACGCGCCATTGGTATCGACATCCAGAATATTGAGCACTGACAACGGCGTAGCCAGGCCCGCATTATTCAAGAACAACGTGTTGGTGGCACCGCCGGGCGCTGACACGGTGAGGTTACTGATCGACAGGGTGCTGGGCGTATTGGTTGTGGTCGCGTCGATCGTCACCGTCTTGGTGTTGGCGTTGGTAACGTAGTCGCCGGAGTCTGATAAAGATGGCGCGAGACCCAGCGACCAATCCGCTGCGTTCTCCCATTTATCGCTGCCGTCCGTCCAACTGTCGAAGGAACCCGACGGCGGCGAGGACCACACGTCGTTGTTTCCGCTGCTGTCAGTCCCCCCTCCGAGCACCCACATCTGCCCATTGAATGCGGGCACCCCGAACCCATACCGAGCGCTCCACGGCGCGGCAAGAGTCACCTGAGTCCAGTTTGTGCCGTCCGGCGAAGACCACACGTCGTTCAAGTAGCCGCTGTTGCCCCTTCCTCCGAGCACCCACATCTGCCCATCGAACACGACCGCCCCGAACCCGCTCAGGCGACTCCACGGGGCGGCAGCAGTCACCTGCGTCCAATTCGTGCCGTCCGGCGAAGACCACACGTCGTTGCCGGGGCCGCCTTCTCCCCCCATCACCCATATCCGTCCATTGAACACAATCGCCCCGAACCCATACCGACCGCTCCACGGGGCGGAAGTGACTTGTGTCCAATTTGTGCCGTCCGCCGAGGACCACACGTCGTTCAAACCGCCGTAGCCATTCCATCCCCCAAACACCCACATCTGCCCGTTGAACACAACCGCCCCGAACTGTTGCCGACCGCTCCACGGGGCCGAAGTGACTTGTGTCCAATTTGTGCCGCCCGCCGATGACCACACGTCGTTCAGATTGCCGCTACCGCTTCCCCCGAGCACCCACATCTGCCCATTGAACACCACCGCCCCGAACTGTTGCCGAACGCTCCACGGGGCGGCGGGAGTCGCCTGCGTCCAGCTTCTACCATCCGACGAGGACCACACGTCGTTCAAACTGCTGTAGCCATTCCATCCCCCGAGCACCCACATCCGTCCATTGAACACGACCGCCGCTTGAAAATCCCGCGCGCTCCACGAAGCGGTGGGAGTCACCTCCGCCCAGTTTTCGCCGGGCACCTGTGCCTCGCCGATGTGACCGAGGAACAAGCAACTCACCATGATTATGATCTGTGAGAAACGGTTCATGGCACTGTTTCCATACTGATGCGCTGGTGGTCGAATCGGTTTGTCATTGCGCCAACCTCACTGAGCAGAAACAGGCGGGAAAGTGGCGTGGAGTGTGAGGGCAGTCAGGGGCACGAGAAACCAGAGCACGTTTTTCATTCACGATGGCCTTCACAGATGGCTCGCAACCATTCCATCAATCGCTCCCAGCCTCGCGCAGACAGGACGCGTTGGGGTCAAGGGGCGGCCCCATAAACGGCGTGATAATTGGTTTGTACGCCCATGAGCGCAGGGGGGCAAGACATTTCACATAGCGATTCCCTGATTCTTCTGTAAGGGAAAACCTTACAAGAATGGGTGAACCGTCGTCATGCAAACTCGGCGCGTCGTTGGGGCGAACGGGCCGCCCGGCGGTCGGCCCCTACCAACGACACGGTAAATGAAGCGTGTCGAACCACTAGCAGCAGCCCCTATTAGCCGGTGTAGGAGCGGTTTTCAATCGCGACCTCTTCCTGCAGCGATTCGCCTCCGAGGATATAGGGAATCGCACGACCACCGTGTCGATTCCCGACGCCATGCTTTGGCGCGCCGAATGCGAACTGCTTGTTGCGGCTGGTTGTGAACACGAGCAGTGCCCGAAAGTCTGGGGTTTTCGCTGCTGCGTAGGGCTTAGCCCTACGCGAGAAACAGGTCGCACCCTACAGACGGCCAGCCCCAATTTATATTAGGCTCTGAGGAAACGAGGTGGCTGAATAATGAAGAAGCGTCTACAGAAAATTGTTCCCGTGGTCAAAGCAAAATCAGGTCAGAGTCTGGTCGAGTACGCATTGATTCTGGCCTTGATCGCGGTGGTGGCGATCGTGGTTCTCAACGGGCTCGGCAGCAAGGTTAACAACACGCTGTCGGCCGTGAACGCGAACCTGCCCTGAACAGAATTTGTCCGGCGCTTTGCCGCCGAGTGCAAGCAATGTGGAGCAGCCATCGATGTGGGTAAGAGTTTTACCATGGCGCGATGGGAAAGCGGAACGCGAGCGCAGATCAGAGTGGATGCACAATCAATCCGCGGAGGGAGGCTTTATGGCCAAAGGTTTGGATTTTCACAGGCTGGAAGAGGTCTGTGAGAGAATGGAAGACCTGTCAGTCCTGTATAACAAGGACGGTTCGGTCACGGTCGGTTGCCGGCTCCTGTCAGAGACATTTGCCGCGATCGCCATGATCGCCCGAGAAGTGGAGAAGTCGCAGCAGGGACGTAAAAAGTGACCATCATCTCGCGCGCTAAATCTTGTCGGCTGGGGCAACGCCTTGCAATTTACAGAATGCGCGGCGGCGGATGACGCAGCCGCTAATTGCCGAGCGGCAGCATCAGGTGGACACCCACGAAGGCGCGGCCACCGGCCATGTTCAGGTCGATGTCGGATTGAAGACGCGCGTTTTCCATGGTGTCCCACCACGGGATTGGGACCAACGAGACCGCAGAGCGCCGGGTCGGTGACGGGGAATTACCGAGGGTGCGTAATTTGCAATCGAAGGATACGGCGGTCTGCACGTCATTGACGAATTCCTGCATCCCGAACAGGGTGTGGTCGAGTTGATACTTGGCGCTTTCCATCGAACCTTTGATCAACGATGGGTTCTTTGGGCCAATCCCGAAATCGGTCTCGAACTTTTCCCAGCGCTCCCCGGACGTTGACGGTTTGTGTGACGACTGGACCTTGGAAATCGCCGTCGCATTCGCCCTCTCTTGAAAACTCTGATTGGCGGGGACGGAGTTTGTGCGGGGGACTGATTCGTGCAGGAAGCAAGCGGGTACGCATTCGATGAACGGTCGCCGGCTGATTTCCTGGGCGTGGACCGATCCAAACGTGAGAATTACCGCCAGAAAGATGGCCGACGAGGTGCATCGGAAGACTGACCCGTGTTGACTGCCTACCCGCCAGCTAGCGCCCATGTGCATCGTGACCCGTTGACTGGCCGGGTAAGGAGCATTTTGTCTGCCGAAAAGGGAGGTTCCAGCCCACATTTTTGCGACTCCCGGCGGACTTGGCGCGGGCATTGCTTTTTGCGCCAGATGGAATGAGAACCGCCAAGTGCAACCCCCCTACCCAGGTGAGCCTGGCGTTGCACGCGCTGAAAGAAGCCATCCTCAAAGGCGCGACGTGGCAGTACGAAAAGTTGGTCACGGTGGCTGTCAATGCGGGGGCGACCGACGATCAAATCGACCTGATCGCGCACGAGGCCATCGAGACGCTCTTCGCCCGCGCCGAGCAGCCGATCACTCCTCGCACCCTTTCGCAACTGCGCAGCCCGGGTCAGTTTCGCCGGTGAGAATGCTCATTTTTGCACGGCCCTTGGGATACCCAATGTTGCTTGACGCGGTATGGAACGCATGGTAGCGTCGCCAAACTTTGCTCCAAAGGACAAATCACATCACCCAGAAGGCACTCATGAGAATTCATGTCGTTGCCGCGGTTTTCATCGCGGCGCTCGCCCCCGTTTTCCAGACGTCAGCCGCGGACCAATCAAAGGCCCCGGCGGCATCCACCAACAAAGCAGCTGCGGCCACAAGTAGTGAAGTCGTGGCGCGCGTCAATGGCACGGATATCACACGCAAGGAGCTGGCCAACGCCGTGCAGGCGCTGACCACCCAATTGGCGCGGCGGGGCCGTCCCATGCCGCCCGGGCAGACCATGTCGTTGGAGCATGATGTCCTGGATCAATTGATCGGCCGCGAACTCCTGCTGGAGGAAGGCAAGAAGCACGTTGCTGCGGACGTCGATAAAAAGGTGCAGGAGCAGGTGGACCAGATGAAGGCCGAGGTCGGCGGCGATGAGAAATTCAAGGCAACGCTGGCGGAAACGGGCATCACTCCGGAGGAATACATCCGCCAGATCCGCGAGAACCTTATCATCCGCGACACCGTCCAGACTGCCGTTGACAAGGTGATCAAGATCGCGCCCGAGGAAGTCAGAGGGTTTTACGACAAAAATCCGTCGCAATTCAAACAGCCCGAGATGGCGTGCGGCAGCCATATCCTCATCCGTTGCGCGCCCGATGCCACCGATGAAGTGAAGAAGCAGAAGCGCGCCCAGATTGAGGCCGCCCGCGCCCTGGTCAAGGGCGGGGAGAAATTCGCCGACGTAGCCATGAAGGTTTCCGAAGACCCGGGTAGCGCCCCGAAAGGTGGCGACCTCGGTTGCTTCGCGCACGGGCAGATGGTGCCGGAGTTTGACTCCGCGGCATTCTCGATGAAAACGAACGAAGTCAGCGACGTCATCACCACCCAGTATGGCTATCACATTCTGTTGATCACCAGCCGCAAGCCGGCCCAGACGATACCCTTCGAGCAGGTGAAGGAAGAACTCACACAGTACCTGAAGCAGCGTAAGGGCAGCGAACTGGCGCGCAGCTACGTCGCCGACCTCCGCAAAGTAGCCAAGGTCGATGTTCTCCTTCCCGCATTGCCTGCCGCGCCGATGGTGAATGCGCCGCCCATGCAAGTTCCGGCCAAGTGACGGCGGTATAGTGGCACGGGCGTCTCGCCCGTTGTATCAGGAGCGTGTAACGAGGCGGGCGGGACGCCCGCCCCACTACTCTGCCGTCTGAATTCCAGCGCCGTCACCGCGCTGCCGGGCCATTGACGCGGGCTGCGGAAGTTTTATAGACTTGCCGCGGCGCTCATGCTGACCATCACACTGATTCTCGAGTTGCTTGCGCTGGGGGGGCTGGTGATCTTGTCGGCGTTTTTCTCGGGGACAGAGATCGCGCTGTTTTCGCTCAGCAAATTGCAACTGCGTCGCCTGCGACAGGAGCATCCTGCGCAGGGACAAATTATCAGCGAGCTTCTTGACCAGCCACACCGGTTGCTCTCGACGATTCTTTTTGGCAACACCGTCGTCAACGTCGGCGCCGCGATCCTCGGCTATACAATTCTGGAGGCGGTGGTTCCGCTGCACGCGGAGGCGCTCGCGGTGCCCGTGATGACGATGGTGATTCTTCTGGGCGGCGAGGTCACGCCCAAGACGCTGGTCATCCGCAGCGCCGAGTTCTTTGCGTTTCATCTCGCGCGGCCCATTCAATGGACCGTGGCCTCGACGTCCTTCATCCGCCGCGCCACCGAGGCTGTGTCCGCGGCAATCGTGCGCTGGATCGAACGGTTGGCATTTTTTTCAGCGCACAAGGCGCGGTCGGCGGCGCCCACCGAGGATGAGTATCGCACGCTGCTCACGGTCAGCGAGCGCGCGGGCATCGTGCGCAAGGAGGAACGCTACATGGTCAATAAGATCCTCGCGCTGGAGCAAATGCAGGTGAAGGAAATCATGACCCCGCGCGTGGATATGCAATGCGTGGATGATTCCCTCAGCCCGGCGGAAATGGCCGAGGTGTTGCGCCGCATCAAACACCGCCGGGTGCCGATCATCCATGAAACGCCCGATGCGATTGAAGGCATTCTGAAGGTCAAAGATTTTCTCACTGATCCCACGCGCGAACTCGATGAGATCGTGGAACTCCCGAATTTCATACCCGAGACGATGTCCGTGGCGAAGCTGTTGAAGAGCTTTCGCAAACAAGAGCACCCCGTCGCGATGGTGGTCGATGAGTACGGTGGAACGCAGGGCATGGTCACGCTGGAAGACGTTCTCGAAGAGATCGTGGGCGAGATCGAGGACGAATTCGACAAGAGCGAGATCATGGTGCAGAAGCTCGATGAACGCCGCTACCTCATCAACGGGAAGGCGCGCTTGGAACTCGTCAATGAACAATGCGGCCTAGCATTGCATGCGCCGGACGTCGAAACGATTGCGGGCTGGGTGACCGCGCAATTGGGCGCGTTGCCGAAGGAAGGTGAGCAGGTCACTGTCGACAACGTGCGGGCCACGGCGCGCAAAGTTGTCAAGAACCGCGTGAGCGAGGTCTTGCTGGAGATTCAATCGGAACGTCTCGAAGTCGAGGGGCGGTGAAATGAACGCCGTCAAAGACCTCGCGCTCATTATCATTGGCATCGCCGGCTCGGCATTTTTCTCGGGTGCCGAGACGGGGTTGATTTCCATCAACCGGGTGCGCCTGCGCCACGAAGTCGAGCGCAAGAGCCGCCGCGCCCTGATCATCAACGGGTTCGTGGAAAACACCGAGCGATTGCTGGGCACGACGTTGCTGGGCAACAGCCTGGCGAACGTCCTGGTGGGCGTGTACGCATCGTTGCTGGCGGGACATCTGTTTTCCCAGGACAACATCTTGGCCAAGGTGGCCGCGACCCTGGTGGCGTCGGCGGTCCTGGTCGTCGTTGGCGAGATCGTTCCCAAGAGCCTCTTCCGCCGTTACCCGCACCGGCTCTGCATGACGATTGCCGATGCGCTCAACGCCACCGGGTGGTTGTTTGCCCCGTTCGTGTGGCTGCTGGGATTTATCATGCGAGCCATCGTGCGGGCGGGCGGCGGCGCGGAAGCGCCCCGGAGTTTTTTCGTCACGCGCGAAGAATTGAAACATCTCGCCAAGGAAGGGGAGGTGGGTGGCGCGCTGACAGCGGAGGAACGCGAGATGATCGATGGCGTTTTCGATTTTCCGTACAAGACAGTGCACGATGTTATGCTGCCGATCTCCCAAACGGCCATGGTTGTTCGCGACACGCCCGTCGCGGAAGTGTTGGCGGTTTCCCAGCGCACCGGTTTTGCCCGGTTCCCGGTGCGAGACGGCGACAAGATCGTCGGCATCGTCAATGTCTATGAAATCTTGTTTGAGAACGCGGGGTACGAAGGCCGGACGGCGGGACAACTCATGCAGAAGCCGCAATTCGTGGCCGCGACGGAACGCGTGAATCGTGTGCTGCCGGTGTTGCGCGCGGGCCGCCGTCCGATCAGTATTGTCGTCAGTCCCGAAGGCAAACATGTCGGGATCCTCACCGTTGAAGACATCGTGGAGGAAATTGTTGGTGACGTGGAGGGGTGAGCCTGTCGTGGGTAGGGACGGACCGCCGGGCCGTCCGAATTGTCGGTAGGGCCGCGCTGCTGCTCGTCCAAGCCGCGCAGCCCTACCAGTTGTGAAAACCAGAGGAAACACTTATGAAACTTGGCAAACGGTTTGTGGTCATGCCACACACACAGGTGAAGTTGCGCCAGCGAGATCCCGAAGACACGGCGGGCTTCAGCAAGGGCCACAAGGTTGACGCCCATTTGGAAAAGAACGTCGCGCGCATGGCCGACCTGCAATATCGGTTGTACGCGGAAAACCGGCGGGCGTTGTTGATCATTCTGCAGGGCATGGATGCCGGCGGCAAAGACGGCACGGTGCGGCACGTGATGTCGGGGTTGAACCCGCAAAGCTGCCGCGTCACGTCCTTCAAAGTACCGTCGTCGGAAGAAGCCAGCCACGACTTTCTCTGGCGTATTCACAAGGCGATGCCCGCGCGCGGTGCGATGGGCATTTTCAACCGCTCACATTACGAGGATGTTCTGGTTGTTCGTGTGCACGAACTCGTGCCGAGACCCGTTTGGTCGGCGCGCTACGACCAGATCAATGCGTTCGAGAAGCTGATGAGCGAGAACGGCGTGACGATCCTGAAATTCTTTCTGCATATCAGCAAGGAGGAGCAAAAGGAGCGGCTTGATCAGCGGCTGGATGATCCCACCAAGAACTGGAAAATCAGCCCCGCGGATTTCAAGGAGCGCAAGCTGTGGGATGCCTACGTGAAAGCCTACGAGGACGCACTCAGCCGGTGCAGTTCTTCCACGTCTCCGTGGTACATCATCCCGTCTAACAAGAAATGGTTCCGCAATCTGGCCGTCTCGCAGATTATCGTCGAAACCCTCGAACGCATGGACCCGAAGTTTCCGAAGCCGGTCGTCGATTTGTCGAAGATCAAGGGGAAGTAGTCTTCCGTCATCGCCAACCTGTTTACTGGATTCCATCTCTTCTCTGTTGTACTGTCTCCGTCTTATGCTTGTGAAACGCGTCATCCCGTGTCTGGACGTGGATCGTGGTCGTGTGGTGAAGGGGACGAAGTTCCTGAATCTGCGCGACGCGGGGGATCCGGTCGAGTGCGCGAAAGAGTATGACCGCCAGGGCGCGGACGAACTGGTCTTTCTCGACATCACGGCCAGTTCTGACAATCGGGCAACGATGATCGACGTGGTGGAGCGGACGGCGAACGAGTGTTTCATGCCATTGACGGTCGGGGGCGGGATTCGCACGGTCGATGACATTCGCGCGATGCTCAAAGCGGGAGCGGACAAGACGAGTTTGAACACGGCGGCCGTGCAGAACCCCGATGTGGTGCGGGCGGGCGCGGAGCGGTTCGGCTCGCAATGTATCGTGGTGGCGATTGATGCGAAGCGCGGCGGTGAAGGTCGGTGGGAAGTCTTCACGCACGGGGGGCGCACGCCGACAGGGTTGGACGCGGTGGAGTGGGCGAAACGCGTGGAGGCGTTGGGGGCCGGCGAAATCCTGTTGACCAGCATGGATGCCGATGGGACAAAGGCGGGATACGATGTGGCGTTGACACGCGCCATCAGCGGGGCGGTGCATATTCCTGTGATTGCCAGCGGCGGCGCGGGCACGCTCGATCACATGGCCGAGGTGCTGGGAGCGGGGAAGGCCGACGCGGTGTTGGCGGCGTCGATTTTCCATTTTGGGGAGTACAAGGTGGCCGACGTGAAGCAGTTTTTACGAGAGAAGAACATTTGTGTGCGACTATGAAAATACTCGATGAATTGAAGTACGACGCGAACGGGCTGATTCCGGCCATTGTGCAGGAACAGGCGACGGGGCGTGTGGTAATGATGGCGTGGATGAACAAGGAATCGCTGTCGCGGACACTCGAAATCGGCGAGACGGTGTTTTGGAGCCGTTCACGCAAGGAATTCTGGCACAAGGGCGCGACCAGCGGCCACACGCAAAAAGTGAAGGACATCGCCTTTGATTGTGACAAGGACGCACTGCTGATTCAGGTCGAGCAGAGCGGCGCAGCCTGTCACGAAGGCTATCAGTCATGCTTTTTCCGCAGCATTGTGAAAGGCGAGGTCAAAGTGACCGAGCCAAGGCTCGTGGATCCAGAAAAAGTGTACGGGAAGAAATGAGACGTGTAAGTGTCAGGGTGAATGCGAGCTAACGCGATAACACAGGTGATCGGGAGGTCGAGCCCCCCGGCGAGCGGTGGTTGGGATCGAAGCGAAACGGCTCGGCGGGAGCCTCGCCCTCCAATGCTCTGCTCAGAATGACACCAAGAAGACATGTTCACGCCGTCAAAAGCTGAGTTTCTGGAACTGGCGAAGCAGGGGAACTTGATTCCCGTGTATCGCGAGATCGTGGCCGACGCGGAGACGCCTGTCTCGGCGTACCAGAAAATGCGGAAGAGCGGGGGCTCGTTCCTGCTCGAATCAGTCGAAGGCGGCGAGCGCATCGGGCGGTACTCGTTTCTCGGCTCGCACCCGCGCAAAGTGATCCGCGTGGACAAGGCGGATGGCAGCGACCCATTGCGGGCGGTCGAGAAAGAGATGGCGCTGTTGAAGCCCGTGGCGATCCCTGGTTTGCCGCGGTTCACAGGCGGCGCCGTCGGTTTTCTGGGGTACGAGTACATTCATCAGATCGAGCCGAGCGTTCCGAAACCGGCGCGCGACGATCTGCACACACCTGTATCGTGTTTCATGATCACCGACACGATCCTGATTTTCGACCGGGTGAGCCAGACCATCAAAGTCGTCGCGAATGCGCACATTGACGGAAAGCCGGAGGCCGCGTATGCGGCGGCCTGCGCGCGGGTCGATGAGATCGTCCAAGAATTACAGCAACCGCTGGCATCACGCGCGCTGGAATTCCGCAAGGACGCGCCGGAGATTCATGTCGAGTCGAACATGACGCCCGAGCGTTACGCCGACATGATCGGGAAGGCCAAGGAATTCATCCGCGCGGGCGACATCATCCAGGTGGTGCTGGCGCAACGATTCCAGGCGAAAACACAGGCGTCGGCGTTGGACATATATCGCGCCCTGCGCTCGGTGAACCCGTCGCCGTACATGTTTCTTTTGGATTTCGGCGAGTTTCAACTTGTCGGCGCGTCGCCGGAGGTGCATGTCCGCTGCGAGGAGGGCCAGGTGGATATCCGGCCCATCGCGGGCACGCGCTGGCGTGGGAAAACGCCCGAGGAAGATGCGCGTCTGGAAAAAGAATTGCTGGCCGACGAAAAGGAACGGGCGGAACACCTGATGCTCGTGGATCTGGCGCGCAACGATATTGGCCGCGTCTGCGATTTTGGGAGCGTGCACGTGCCGGAGTTCATGGTGATCGAGAAATATTCGCACGTCATGCACATCGTCAGCGGTGTGGAAGGGCGGTTGCAGAAGGGCCGTTCCGCGTACGACCTGATGCGAGCGACATTCCCCGCGGGCACGGTGAGCGGCGCGCCGAAGATTCGCGCGATGCAGATCATCAGTGAGATGGAACAAGCCCAGCGCGGCCCGTATGCTGGCGCCGTGGGCTATTTCAGTTTCAACGGAAACGTGGATAGCTGCATCACGTTGCGCACGGCATTGCTCAAGGACGGCGTGGCCTACGTGCAAGCCGGCGGCGGCATCGTGGCCGACAGCGACCCGCAATATGAATTTCAGGAAACGGTTAACAAGTCGAAAGCCATGCTCAAAGCCATCGCCCTGGCCGAGACGTTCCGGTGAAATGAGCGGCGCATCATGCTGAGACTGGACCCACCACTCACTAACGACCTGCTTAACCAAGCCGAATCTGGCATGGGTTATCAAATCGTTGAGGCCACGATGGCCAACGACGCGACGAAGCGTGGCGTAGTTTTCAATTCTGAAGTTCTGCTGTTCGACGATGAGTCCTCCGTTGAACTCGCCCAGCACTTTCGCTTGTTCGAATACAGCACAGCTCTCGGGGAACTCCGTCCGTCCGGGCAACGGGTGAAGGCTCTGCGGGTGCTCCCGCAGGCTGGCGCGGTGGAGAAAACGGCGTTGGTGAAAGAATCTGCTCCGGCGTACCCCAAACGGACAAGCGGCGCTGCAGACGCCCCTCGCGAAGAAACAAAGGCCGGGGACGTATTCCGTCGCTTCTCTGCCTTTCCGAACGACAAGAGGATCAGGCCCGATGGCGGCGTCTATCCGGGTACTTATGCGACGACCAAAGAGGACGGCGACAAGGTGAAGACCGGTCAGGAGGCGGTGGCGCGGTACGCCTTGCCGAACCCGATGCCAGCGTCGTACAAGTTTACAATCGAGCCGCACGAGGGTACTGTAATCCAGAAAGGGATCGCCCAACCTGCCTATGGTCAACCCGGTGGCGGCGTGGAAGTGATTTTTACGAAAGGAACGCACCCGAGGACGGTGACCGGAGTGGAGAAGATTCCGGACAAGTAGCCATGAGAATCAAACTCGAACAGCGCTGGATCAAGCGCCTGTTGCAACTCCCTGAATCCGGCATGGGTTATCAACGCGTGGATCTACAACTCTCTGATGGTCGCGAACTCAAGGACGTGCTGGTCTTCAACGCCGAGGAATTGGAAGTCGCCGAAGAACTCGCCAGCAACCAGATCAAGGATATTCGCCTCCATCGGAATTAGCCGGTTCGAGCTATGCAACACGGCAGCGACGCCGTCCCGCGAGCTTGCTTTCCATGCATGATCCGATTACAAGCGAGCGTGCATTCCAACAGGAGGTCTTGTCATGAGTGAAGTGGCTCGGAACATCGGTTGGGCTGTGGTTTTCTCTTTCATCGGCGGTGTCGTCGGCATCGCGCTGGTCTTGGTGTCATCGTTCATATTGCCGCGATTGATCGAGCGGATGACGCCGAACATTGACGAGGAAAAGGAAATCGCGCGCGGCAACACCGCCGTCGCGGAATACTTCGGGCGGATCGCGGCGGCCAGCATCATCGGCATGAGCATCGTCGTCGCCGCCGCCGTACTCGGCGGGATCATCGCCGCGTTATATTAAAACCGCGTCTTTGTAATGGCGCATCGCCATTCGAGCTTCTAAAACTGTGGCCATGAACCGGTTCGCTGCGTCAGCCTTGGTTCTCTTTGCAGGCGTCACCACCGCCTTTGCTCGCGGCGGGGGCGGGTGTTTCGAGCAGGGCACGCTTGTGCTCACGCCTCGCGGTGAAGTCCCCATCGAACAGTTGCATGTGGGCGACCTTGTCGTGGGGGGGCGAGTGGAGGCGATCACCCGCGTCGAACCTGATGAGTATCTCGAAATCGGAAACGGGGTGCACGTCACGGCGGAGCATCCCTTTCAGATTGCGCCGGGAGTTTTCCAAAGGGCCGATCTGGTGTTCCCGACCGCGTGTCGCGTGCCAGCAAAACTGCCCGCCTACAATCTGCTGATCAGTCCTGGCGGTGTTTATATTGCGGGAGGGTTCGTGGTCCACAACAAGGGCTGTTTCCTGCCCGATACGCCGATTCTACGCGCGGATGGCACACAGGTTCCCATCCGCAACGTGCGGCCCGGTGACGAGCTTCTGGCCTTCACACCCGACGGAGAAGTTGTCCAGGCCAAGGTGCGCAATGTATTGACGCACGAGGTGAATGAGTATCTCGAAGTGGCGACGGAATCGACCCTTCTGCGCGTCACGGTCGAGCATCCGTTTTACGTCGGTGATGGCACGTTCAAGACTCTGGAGGCACTGAACGTCGGAGACAGCATATATGCCTACGACGGACACGGCCTAAGTCCGCAGAAGATTGTCAGCATCGCCCATATCCAGGCGCGCACGCGCGTGTACAATTTGCAAACCGACGCGCCGAACACGTTTTTCGCGAACAACGTCGCCGTACACAACAAGGGTGGTGGCTGTTTCCCGGCCGGCACACCCATCGCGACACCGCGGGGACAGGTGGCCATCGAATCGATCCGGGCCGGGGACATCGTGTTGACGGGGCAGGGTGGCACGACGGTGGTCGAAGCAACGTTCGTTACCCGCGCGGCGATCTTGACGGTCACGACCGATCACGGAACGCTGCGCACGACCGCTGAGCATCCGTTGCTCTGTGCCGACGGGACGTTCCGGTTGGCGGGTGAGTTGGGACGTGGCGACCGGTTGCCAGGTAGGACAATCAAGGAATGCACGGCCGGTCCTGAGGAGCTTGTGTACAACCTGCGGGTCGGTGCACCGCATACCTTTGTTGCGAGTGGATTTGTGGTGCATAACAAGGGCGGGGGAGGATTTGGCGGTGGCTATCATGGCGGGGGATACGGGTCATCGGGAAATGGCGACCCGACGATCTTGTTCATTATTATCGGGGTGGTCATCCTGATTGTGCTGGTAAAACATGTAACCGAATCGAGTGCGGATGAGGATGAAGACCTTGATTTCACCTACAGCCCGGCGGCCGTGGAGTCCAAGGCGGCCAAGACCCGCAAGCTTTTGGAGTTTATTGGCAAGGTCGATGGAACATTCACGGAGAACGCGTTGCGGCAGCGCGCCACGGAGACGTTCGTGAAGTTGCAGCAATGCTGGCAGGCGCGCGACTACGGGCCGATGCAACCGTTGTTGATGCCCGATTTGTACGCCACGCATTGTGCGCAGTTGCAGGGGCTGCGGCGGAATCATGAGATCAACATGATTGACCAGTTGCACGTGGCGCAGGTGGATATTGTAAACATCCGCTACACGCAGAAGGAGAGTGACCGCGAGTTCACGGCCTTGATCAGCGCGAGCGCGAAGGATTATTACATTGACGACCGTGACCAACACTTTCAACGCGGTGACGAAGAGCCGGCACGGTTCCAGGAGTTTTGGACGTTTCAGTGGCACGAGGGCGCGTGGCTCTTGCGCGAGATCGAACAGAGCCGCGAATCCGACAAGCTAAAGGAAGAAAACTTCTTCGAGCAGTTCACCGACAAGGGCGTGGCACAGGTCTACGGCAAAGAGGCTGGGAAGGAAGGTCCCGCCGGCCCGTGGCTGGAGAAGTCCGTCGAGACGAAGGCGACGCGCATCGAACGGTTGCTCAACTATTTGGTGCAAACGGACAAGCTGTGGGACCGGCAGGCGATGTTGGAGCGGGCGCGGCAGGTTTTCACGCGGGTACAGTTGGCGGTGGAAGCGCGCGACGCCACGGCGTTGTCCGGCGACGATTTGTTTCCGGCGACGGCGCAGAATCTGGGAACGTGGATCGCGCAATGTATCGCGGATGGGCGAACGATTGAATACCGCAACCTGTGCGTGCGCAAGGTCGAGTTGGTGCTGGTGCGCAATTTCAGCGACAACACGCGGGACGAATTCGTCGCGCGCATCAGCGCCCACGCGCAACGGATCATCAAGCAAGGCGGCGCCGTGTTGCAAGAGGACGAGTATGTGTCGCCGTGGGAAGAGTACTGGACGTTCGGCCGGCTCGACGGCCAGTGGAAACTCAAGGAAGTGCTGCCGCCAGCGACAGGCGCGGGTTTGGTTGGTCAGGAAAACGTTGACGAAGAGAGCAGCGCGGCACAATTGCAGTGGTATTACGAGCATCCGCGGGCGACATAAGAACCGAACGGGCTGGAAGCCCGTTCTACGGGGCAGGCGGGACGACCTTCCAACTTACGGATTTTGCTCGAGCCAGCGGCGGACGCCGCGCGAGAGGGTGGAGTTGGGCGCGAGTTTCAGAAACGTCAGATAATGGTCGTGGGCCTTCGCGTAGTTGGCGCGGTCGCGAGCGTAGAGGCCGCCGAGCGAGAAATGGGCGATCGCGTCGTTGGGACTTTCCGCGAGGATCCGTTCGAATTGCGTGATGGCATCTTCGAAATAGCCCTGCTCCTGCAGGAGGACGGCGTAATTGAAGCGGGCGTTGGCGTAATGCGAGTCAGCCACGAGCGCGAGTTCATAGGTTTCCAGCGCGCGGTCGGACTGGCCGAGGCCGGTGTAGGCAATCGCGAGATTGTAATAGGCCTTGGCGAACGACGGGTCGGCGGCGACGGCCTTTACATATTCGGCGACGGCGTTGGCCACCTGGTCCTGCTTTTGATAGTTTGCGCCGGAGTTGAAAAAGACGGTTGCCTTGGCGCGATTGCCGGGCTTGAGCGTCCTGACGGCAATCGGCGTGCGCACTTTCCTGATGGGGGCCGGCGGTGGTGTGGGCGCGGGCTCTGTTGCGGAAGCGACAGACGCTGTGACAATTGTCGCCGGAGCGGATGGCGCCGGCGGCGGGGGAGCAGGTTTGGGCGCCGACACGACTTGAGTGACGAGAGGCGTGGCCGGCTCTGGGGATTTGGGCGGCGGTTCGACAGCGTGCGCGGCTGGCTTGGCAGCCGCGGCCAAATCCTGGCGAATCTGGAGGATCGCCAACTTGACGTCTTCGCGCGGTTGGACATTGGGCGTCAGGCTGACGTACGTCTCGTAATGGGCGAGCGCTTCCTTCTTTTGATCGAGATGATGGCTTTCGAGGGAGGCGAGGTTCAGATACACCGTGGCGAATTTTGGGTCGGCGGCGAGGCCCAACTCAAACCAATGTTTGGCTTGCGCGAACTCAAGGTTGCGGGCGGCGGCGACGCCGAGACAGTTGTAGGTGTCGGCGATATCCGGGTCGGATTTCAGGTCCAGCTTGAAAGCTTCCTGGGCCGCGCCCCAAGCGGAGAGACGCATGTAGGCGAGACCGAGGTGATAATGCGAGTCGGTGGGCGCGGCGCTGCTTTGCACGACCTGGCGGAGGTTCGCGGCGGCGTCTTCCGGGTGACCCTGATCGAGTTGAGCCAGCGCGAGATTGTAGCGCGCGGGAATGTAGTTGGGATCGAGCCGCACGGCATCGTGCAGGTGCCGCAGACCTGCTTCCGTCTGGCCCTGCCTGAGGCGGCAGACGCCGAGAAAATTCAGCGCGAGCGCGTTGGTTTGCATAGATCCCAGGGCGGTCTCGAACTCGGCGGCGGCTTTGTCGAAGCTGCCGTCCTTGTAGTACGCGAGTCCACTGGCGAAGTGGTCTTCGCCGGTAGGCTTGCGACCGCAGCCTGACGCGACGGCGGCAAGCAGCGCGAGATAGATTAATCCCCTCCTCATCAGAAAATCCATCCGACACGTGACAAACGAACTCGTGCATCTTATAATCACGCACAGATTTCGCAACTAAAATGACTGAGTGGGATATTCAATCGCGGGCGGATGCGTGCACGGGGTGCCAGCGGCCTTTCGCGGACAAAGAGGCGTATCATACGCTGCTGAGTCTCGATGGCACAGGCTACGTGCGGCGTGATCTGTGCGGCGCTTGCTTTGCGGGCGTCACGCGGGACGGGGTGATCTCGTATTGGCAGGGAGAATACAGATTGCCGCCTCCGCCCCCGCCCGAGCCGATTCAAAAAGAGACGGCGGAGACATTGCTGCGAAAACTGGTGGAGTCAACCGATCCGTCGCACGCGGCGGCGCGCTACATTTTGGCGGTCATGCTGGAGCGGAAGCGGATTCTCAAGCATCGCGACACGATCCACGAAGCAGACGGTGGCGAACTGTTGGTCTATGAGCACGCACGCACGGGCGAGTCGTTCACGCTTCCCGATCCTCATTTGCGGCTGGATCAACTGGCGTACGTGCAAGAGGAAGTCGCGGCGCTGCTGCAACCGGCCGCGGAAAGCACCAAGACTGAGCCCGTGACCGGGCCCAGCCCTGGCGTGTAGTACCATTTGGCCGTTAGCTGACCTTGACTGCAATCTGCTTCGGCTTCGCTTCCTCGGCCTTGGGCAGCGTGACGGTCAGAACCCCGTCTTTGAATCGCGCTTCGATCTTCTGCGCATCGACGGCCGAGGGCAACTCGATGCTGCGTGTAAAGGAACCGTAGACCCGTTCACTCAGGAAGTAGTTGGCTTCCTTCTTTTCGGTCTCCTCTTTCTTCTCACCACGGATGGTGAGATAACCATCCTGCAGCGTGACCGTGACGTCGTCCTTGGTCAGGCCCGGCAGATCGGCTTTGACGACCACATTGTCTTTTTCGACAACCAGGTCGAGCGCCGGGCTGAATGCAGCTTCGAACCCGGCCTGACGACGCAGCGACGTATCGAGCAACCGGTTCACCTCGTTCTGAATCTCCGCGAGACCCGCGAACGGATCCCACTGTTCCCGTCTTGGACTCCAGCGAATAAGCGTCATGTTGAACACCTCCCTATTAATTGTTTCTGTTCTACGAATTTCTCTTTAGCACCGGGTGTGCCTGCGGTTTGTATTCCTTGTGAACCCACACAGGCACAGTAAGTTCTGGAAGAAGATGAAAAGTGAACAGCGATGATTTGTGCCACCTTGACCAAGCGGCGGTGTGACAGCGAGTGGTTGTGTGGGACACCCTGACGCGTAGTAACTAGGATTCAGGATTTGGCGGACGCTTGGCTAGACTTCAGCAGCGGCGTTTAAGCCGTCGCGGCCACGGCGCGTTCAGCCGGCTGCCTGACGGCGGTGGCTTCGTCCAGACCCAGACGCTTCAAGACGGCGGGGCGCAGGTCGGTGGCAATGCTCTCGCTGTCGATGAATTCTTCGAGGCGATGCTGCGTCTGGTTGTGATCGCGAATGGAGATGATGGGCACGTTTTTCGCCGAGGGACTGGTCTTGAGTTGTTGGAGCAGGGTGAATGCATTTGGGGCGCGCCCGTCAACCACGATGAGATCGGGAGCGTCGCGTTCGGCGCTGCCGACGGTTTCGATCAAGACCGTGGCCACCGAACAGAGCACGCACGGATGATCGATGGCGCGGACGAGTGGCGCTGCCGTTATCAGGTTGCTGGTCGAGATGAGGACTTTCTTGAATCCACACGTAGTACGTATCTCCAACGCGATGTCCTGCAACTTGGACGTGCCTTTGGCAAAGAAGTGGCGGGCGCCAAGTGATGTCGCATGTTGCACATCATTGCTCGTGGAACGGTTGGACAACATGAAAACGGGGATATCGGCCAGCGCGGGATCCGCACGGAGATGGGTCAGCACCTGGAAGCCGTCCATATTCGGCAGCATGATATCGAGCAGGATCACGTCCGGATGGATTTCCTGGGCGCGCTGCAGGGCCTGCTCGCCATCGTCCGCCGTGGTGACCGTGAAGCCTTCCCGCTGGAGCTTGTCGTGGAAAATCTTTTGAATGTGGTGGTTGTCTTCCACCAGGAGCAGACGAGGCATGGTCAGTTCACCTCCAACAGGTCGGCCACCGTTTCCATGACGCGGTTGACCTTGAAATCTCCCTTGCTGATGAACGCGTAGTCGTGTGACTGAATCTCGGTGGACTGGCGCTCGCTAATCATGGTGCCAGAGATGACCAACACCTCAACGTCCTGGAACCGGGGGTGTTGCGTGATGTAGTTCATCACACCCCAGCCATCGGTATCGGGCAGGCTCAAATCCAACAGCAACAGGTCGGGTTTGTCGGCTTCCAGCTTCGCGATGGCTTCCCTGCCTGTGGTCGCCTCGGAAAGCTGGTAGCCTTGTTCACCGAGCGCGCACTTAAGCACGTCGCGGAAGCTCTCCTCATCATCAACAATGAGTACGGTCTTGCCGCCGGTGGTGGTCGCAGTGCGAACGCTGCGCAGCACGTCGCGCGGGTTCAGCGCGGAAGTGACTGTCAAGGGTGAAGCCCCGCTGGTTGCGGCGCCGTTGGTGAGAAATATGGTCGGAATGTTCCTGGATTCGGGCCGCGTCTTCAACTCTTGAAGAATGGACCAGAGTTCGCACGACGAATCGTGCGCGTCGAGCAGGATTACCAATGGCTGCAGCTTGACGGCGAGCGCCACGGCCTCTTCGCCATCGCGGGCCGTGCGGACGCTGTATTCACGCGCGCCCAGTCCATCAGCAAGGATCCGTGCGATGTCGGCGCGGTCGCTGACCACGAGGACAAAGCGTTTGCCTTCACCCGCAGCATCCACTGCGGTGGTGGTTGTGGCGGCAATACGCGAGCGTAAGCGCTTGATGCTGTCGACTTCCTCGAAGTTTTGGGGCAGTGAGACCGTGACGGTCGTGCCCTTTCCCGGCGTGCTCTGGATATCCACGCGTCCAGCGAGAAGATCGATCAGTTGCTTGGCGATGTACAGGCCGAGGCCCGTGCCCTCATGGCACCGGTGGGCGGAGTTGTCCACCTGGTAGAATTTCTCGAAAATCCGGCCGAGCTTGTCGGCGGGAATGCCGGTGCCGGCGTCTTGCACGCTGATGGCCAACCGGGGAGAAGTCGGGCTGTCACCGAGCTGCGGCTTCGCGTCCGCGGAAATCGCCAGCGTGACCTTGCCGTGATTTGAGAATTTGATGGCGTTGCCGACCAAGTTGAGAAGGATCTGCTTGAGTTTGCCGCGGTCCGTGCGAATCACGGGGTTATCGATGAGCACGAGCGAGTTCAACTCGATGTGTTTGCCGTCGGCCAGCGGCTTGAGTTGGCTGATCAGTTCACCGAGGAGGCCGCGAACGTCGAATGATTGGAGGATCAGGTCGGTGCGCCCGCTTTCAATGCGGGACAGATCGAGGAGGTTATTGACGAGGGCGAGCAGGTCCTGGGCGCTTTCGCGGATAGATTGGACCGCGTCCTCCTGTTCGTCGTTGACTGCGCCGTACACGCTGTCGAGCAGCAGTTCGGTGTAACCAATGATGGCATGAATGGGCGTGCGCAGTTCGTGGCTGACGTGGGCCAGAAACTCGGCTTTGAGCCGGTTCACATCTTCCCAATCGCGAGTCGGCTCGTGGGCGGGATCCTTCGATTTACTTGTTGTTATACTCACTAAGCGGCCATCCTGTACGACATTGGTGGACCGAGTGTACGCCTGCAGGGGAGGGCAGGCGACATCGCGGCCAACGACAGCAGCGCTACGAACTTGCGGACGTATTGGCCTGGCTGGAAAGTTCTTCTTGCAAACTGACGGCGCCTTCAAACAACTCCGTGAACCCGCCAATGGAGGCCGCGATGGCCGGGGCCTTGTCGAGGCAGAGCTGGCTCAGCTTTTGGCACTGGGCCGGGTTGCGTTGGGTCAGTTCGGCCATCGCCATGATGACGGCGACATTGTTATTGATGGCGTGACGTACGGTACGTAAATTCTGGTACAGCGCTTCCATCTGCTGGTGCAACTGTTCCAACTGTTTATCGCCGTTCTTCACGACGCTTTGATCGAATTCCGCGGCAGTGGCATCCATGGTCCCTTGTCCCCTTTACATTCTATTGTTTACTTCGCGTGGCGCAAACCACGATTACCTTACCCTAGCAGGTGATATGCCAGCGGGTTCGGGCGTGATTTTGGCGGGGATTTCGCTGGGATAAGGAAAATCCTGTGGTATAATGGAAACTTTGAGAACATTCGCAATTTGGCACGGTACTCCATGCCCAAAGATTCCATCATTATTGCCGGTGCGCGCGAGCATAACCTCAAGAACATACACCTGAATCTCCCCCGTGAGAAGTTGATCGTCGTCACGGGGTTGAGCGGCTCGGGGAAATCGAGTCTCGCTTTTGACACCATCTACGCCGAGGGCCAGCGCAAGTACGTCGAGAGTCTCTCGGCCTACGCGCGCCAGTTCCTGGAGCAACTCCAGAAGCCTGACGTTGATTACATCGAGGGTCTGTCGCCGGCCATCGCCATCGAACAGCGTTTCGCCGGCAGCAATCCGCGCTCGACCATCGCGACCATCACCGAGATATACGAATACCTGCGCTTGCTGTTCGCCAACATCGGCAAACCGCATTGCTACCATTGCGGACGACCGATCACCACGCAGACGACCAGCCAGATCGTCGAGCAAATCCTCGGGTTGGGTGAGAGCACGCAACTCCTGCTGCTTGCCCCGCTCATCCGCGGCCGCAAAGGCGAGTTTCGCGATGTGTTCGCCCGCATCAAACGCGACGGGTTCGTGCGCGCACGGGTCGACGGCGAGATTGTCGAAGTCACCGACGCGATCAAGCTCGATAAACGCCGCAACCACAACATTGAGTTGGTGGTCGACAGACTGATCGCATCCACCAAGACCCGGAGCCGCCTTGGGGATTCGGTCGAGACCACGTTGAAATGGGGCTCGGGCCTGTTGATGGCGCTGTATCGCACGGCCACCACACCGGTCACTGTCCCGTGGTCCGAGCGACTGTTCAGCAGCCAGAACGCCTGCCCGGAATGCGGCATCAGCTACGGTGAATTCACGCCGCGCCACTTTTCGTTCAATTCGCCCGATGGGGCCTGCAAGTCCTGCCACGGACTCGGCACAAAACTCTTCTTCGATCCCGATCTGGTCGTGCCCGACCGCAACAAGTCCGTGGCGGACGGCGCGATCGCGGCGTGGCGTCGCGGCGGACGGCGCTTGCTCATTTATTACAAGATGTTGTTGCGCGGGCTGGCCAAGCATTACAGCGTTGATTTGGAAGTTCCCTACAAAGACCTGCCCGAGAAAGTGCAGAAGGAATTGTTGTACGGTTCGGGCGGCGAAGAAATCGAGTTCACGCACTGGCGCAAGGGCGCATGGCGTAAGATGAATAAAGTATTCGAGGGCGTGATCCCGAATTTGGAGCGGTTGTACGAGGAAACCGACAGCGAGTTCACGAAGGTGCGTCTCCAACAGTTCATGGTGGGGATGCAATGCCCCGACTGCAAGGGGGCGCGGCTGCGGCCGGAAAGCCTGGCGGTCACCGTCGGCGAGAAGTCCATTATCGATGTGACCCGCATGAGCATCGGTCACACGCTGAAATTTCTCGGGTCTCTGGCACTGACAGAATTCGAGGAGAAGGTCGGGGGGGAAATCATCAAGGAAGTCCGCTCCCGGCTGACATTTCTCCAGAACGTCGGCCTTGCCTATCTCACGCTTGACCGCCAGAGCGACACGCTCTCGGGTGGCGAAGCGCAACGGATTCGGCTGGCAACACAAGTGGGGGCGGGACTGGTTGGCGTGCTGTACGTGCTCGATGAACCGAGCATCGGCTTGCACCAACGCGACAATCACCGTTTGTTGGATACGCTCAAGGGCCTGCGCGATCTGGGGAATACCGTCATTGTGGTCGAGCATGACGAGGATACGATTCGCGCGGCTGATTACGTCGTCGATCTTGGCCCCGGCGCGGGGTTGCACGGCGGTCATGTCGTCGCCGCCGGCACGCTGCAAGACATCCTGGACTCGCCAAAATCCCTGACGGGACGCTATCTGCGGGGCGAACTACAGATTCCCGTGCCGAAGACGCGTCATCCGCCGAAGCGCGGCTGGCTTACGGTCAAAGGGGCGAAGGAGAACAATCTGAAGAAGATCGACGTGCGATTTCCGCTCGGGTTGTTGACATGTGTGACGGGCGTGAGCGGTTCGGGCAAGAGCACGCTGGTGGACGATATCCTGCGCCGGGCGCTGTTCCGAAAGTTTTATCGCGCCAAGGATCGGCCCGGCGCTCATGAAGCGATTCTTGGCCTCGAAGAACTCGACAAGGTGATCGTCATCGACCAATCGCCGATCGGGCGCACGCCGCGCTCGAATCCCGCGACGTACACGGGCATGTTCAACCACATTCGCACGCTCTTTGCGCAATTGCCCAACGCCAAGATTCGCGGGTATGGACCGGGACGCTTCAGCTTCAATGTCAAAGGCGGCCGCTGTGAAGCGTGCCAGGGCGACGGCATCATCAAGATTGAAATGCATTTTCTGCCGGATGTGTACGTCACGTGCGAACAATGCGGTGGGAAACGCTACAGCCGCGAGACGCTCGAAATCACGTACAAGGGCCGCAACATCGCCGATGTCCTCGACATGACCGTGGATGAATCCGAGGAATTCTTCCGCGCCGTTCCGAAGATTCGCGACATTCTCCAAACGCTCCAGGAAGTCGGCCTGGGTTATCTCAAGATCGGCCAGCAGGCGACGACTCTCAGCGGCGGCGAAGCCCAACGCGTGAAGCTGTCCACCGAATTGGCCAAAAGGGCCACGGGCCGGACGCTGTATATATTGGACGAACCGACCACGGGTTTGCATTTTGCCGACATTGCCAAGTTGTTGGAGGTGCTCAACAAACTGCGCAACGCCGGTAACACCGTCCTCGTCATCGAACACAACCTCGACGTGATCAAGAGTGCCGATTGGGTAATCGATCTGGGGCCAGAAGGCGGTGACGCCGGCGGCCGCATCGTCGCCGAAGGCCCGCCCGAGCAGGTTGCCGAGAATAAGCAGTCATACACCGGGCAATTCTTGCGGCACGTGTTGCCATGAGAAATTGTACCGTCGACTCACAGAGTCGGCATAACAAATGACGGAAATCTTCAGGGGTGTTGCTGGATGGCTGTTGCGGCTTCGGCTTTGGCAGCGGCGAAATCTTTTTGGAAGGCGGGACTCGCTTTGAGTTCGCGGACGATGGCCATGGCGAGGACGCGGCCGGCGTAGATGTCGGTGGGATAGTGTTTGGCGAGTTCGACGCGGTGCCAGCCGATGTTGCGGCCGAGGGCGAGGATTTCGTTCTGCTTTTCCGGGAACAGATCAGCCAGCAGCAGGGCGAAGACGGTGGCCGACGTGGAATGCGCGCTGGGATAGCTGAAAGTATTTTCAGGCTTAAGCTTTGCCGCGAGGCTGGGATCGATCTCATAGGGGCGCAGGCGTTTCCAGTGCCTTTTGGCAGCTCCCTGAATCTCATCGGTTTCCTTTCCCACGCGATGGAGCAGTGCCTCGGTGAGAGGAAGCTTGTCGCGTTGAAACAGCGGCCCGATGGCCGATGCAAAGACGAAGACATTGTATTTGTCTTGCGACTTGGCAAGCGCGAATTCGGACGGAGCGCAGGCGTTGTGGACGGCAATAACGGTGGCCAAGTCCGCAGCCTGTTCGGGCGAGCCCGGCTCCGGCGGTGGGGGAAGTACCGCGATGGGATCGAACTGATCTGCGGACAGGTAGTGGAGTTCGTCCGCACGCAACGGCGCGGAGACGAAGGCGAAGAACGTCAGCGTGAGAATGATACGTGATCTGCTGTTCATGAGAATTGTGGCAGAGTAGCAAAACGAGATCGAAACGCGCAAGTTTGGGAGGGCGCGTCGTATGCATCTGGGCACTCGTGGCGGGAGCGTCCCTGCTTGCGCCACCAACACCTGGCAGTCGCGGCCATTACACCGGCTTGCGTGCCCAACGGAGTTTGGCGGGGGAGGAGCGCGGGTTGTCGTGTCGTTCGGCGGGGGTGGGGCGGATGACTTCTCCCGCGATGTCGGCGTAGAGGCCATCGCGGAGACCGGCTTCAAAAGACTTTTTCACGCGACGGTCTTCGCCGGAGTGGAAGGTCAGGATGGCAGCGCGGCCGCCGGGGTTAAGACACGTGGGAAGATTTCGCAGGAAACTGTCGAGCGCGGAGAATTCGTCGTTCACGGCGATGCGCAGGGCTTGGAAGACGCGGCGAATGGAGTTGTCCATCTCATCATCGATGACTTTGCGCGCCAGCGTGCGACGGATGGCGCTGGATAAAGCGGCTGTGGTCGGAAAGACCTGTCCGGCCAGAGCCTCGGCCAGGATGCGGGCGTGTGGCTCGTCGGCGTTTTCTTCCAAGACAAGGGCGAGTGCGTCAGCATTTGTCTTTTGCAGCAACACGGATGCGGGTTGACCGCGTTGCGGATGCATCCGCATGTCGAGCGGACCGGCGAACTTGACCGAGAAACCGCGCCCGGGGTCGTCGAGTTGCATCGATGAAACACCGAGATCGGCGAGGACCACGTCGGCGCCAGACAGTTGCTCGGTGGCGAGGACCTTCGGCAGGCCGGCAAAATTGCTGCGGTGCGCGACGAATGTTTCCGGTCCGAACCCGAGAGCGCGCAATCGCGCCTCGGTCTTGGGAAGTTCGATCGGGTCGATGTCCAGTCCGATGAGGCGGCCACCGGGGTCCAGCTTCAGCAAGATTTCGCGGGCATGACCGCCGTAGCCCAGAGTGCAATCGACGGCGACTTCACCCGGTTGCGGGTTCAAGACTTCGAGGATTTCCGTCACCATGACCGGGCGATGGCTACCCGCCGGCGTCTTGCCGGAAGCGAGGACTTTCTCGACCGTTTCGGGGTAAAGATCCGGATTCCGCTCCTTGTATTTGTCCTCGAATCGGCGCGGATTTTTGCCCGCGTAGCGTGGACGCCGCCGGTGTTGCGGAGCAGGAACTGGCTCTAATGGCGGGTGCTCACCCATGACTCATTGTACCGTCCCGGTCGAAGCACACAAAGCAGTTTTGCGTGATGACGGATTTTGCGTGGAAGCGGTGGCGGAATCATTTAATGTCATTTGCGTATGGGGCTGTCCAATCCGCAAATTCGAAAGCTGAAAGTGCTGGCGCAACAGTTGGAACCGATTCTGCACATAGGGAAATCGGGCGTGACCGACGCGTTTCTGGCCAGCGTCGAGCAGGCGCTCAACGATCACGAGCTCATCAAGATCAGATTCGCCGCATTCAAGGACGAGCGGAAATTACTCGCGGCGGAGATTGCCACGCGCACGAATAGCGAGTGGATGTGGATTGTCGGTCATGTGGCCGTGCTCTATCGCAGGCAATCCGATGCGGCCAAGCAGCGCATCTTGTTGGGCGAATGACGGCGGGAGATTCCAACACAAGTGGGGGCCGGCCACTCTTGGAGTGGCTGCTGGAGAAATATCCGGAGACGCCGAAGAAGCGAGCCAAGCAATGGATCGTGGCGGGGCGGGTGAGTGTGAACGGGGTCATCATCCGCCAACCGAACCAGACGATTCCTGATCCGCAGGGTGCGTTGGAACTGCTTGATCGGCGGGCGACGGCGTTGGATTGCGGGCCGGGCGGGTGGCAGATTCATCCACGCGTCGCGCTGCTATATCTCGATGCCGCGCTGGCGGTCGTGAATAAAGGGCCGGGTCTGATCTCGGTGCCGGCGGAGAACGCTGATTTGTCGGCCCTCAGCATTTTGGCGGACTTTCTGGACGGCAAACTGTTGGCACGGGACCGCGGGGTGGCCGGTCGCTCCCTGCCACCGGCGTATCGCCGCTTGGAACCTCTGCCGGTACACCGGCTCGACCAATATACAAGCGGCGTCTTTTGCATGGCGACGAACCCGACTGCGCGGCAGTGTTTGATCGACCAGTTGCAAGCGCACACGATGAAGCGGGAGTATGTGGCCTACGTCGAAGGTCGACCGCCGCACAGCGCAGGCACGTGGCGGAACTGGTTGAGGTTGCGCGATGACGAATTGCGGCAGTTTGTCATATCGGAGACGGAAGCCAAAGCCGCCGGGGCCGAGGCTGTCGAGGCGACGACGCACTTCGAAGTGATTGAAGTATTCGCACTGCGCGGCGGCAGAGAGGTTGTCACCAAGCTGCGCTTGCGGCTGGAGACCGGCCGCAAACATCAGATCCGCGCCCAAGCGGCGTTCGCGGGCATGCCATTGTTAGGTGATCGGACATATCATCCGAAGTATCATGGGGACGCGCCGAAAACTTCACGCATCGATTTCCCGCGGCAAGCGTTGCACGCTGAAATCCTGAGTCTCGAACACCCGGAGAAGGAAGGCGTCCGCATGACGTGGACGGCCGCGCTGCCGAGAGACATGCGGGAACTGGAAGCATCGTTGCGGTTCGCTTGTCGGTGAAACTGGAACAGCTGATTCCGCAGCGGGCGATTGCAGTGCACAGGCACTGTTGTTATAGTGGCTTTCTCAAGATTCATGAAACGGGTATTTATCAAAACCTACGGCTGCCAGATGAACGAGCGCGACAGCGAAGCGGTGGCCGCGATGTTGCGCGGGCGCGGCTACGATATCGTGCGCTCGGAGGGTGACGCCGACGTGATTCTGCTCAATACGTGCAGTGTCCGCGATTTCGCGGAGCAAAAAGCCATCGGCAAGATGACCACGCTCGCGCATCTCAAACAGCGCAAACCTGAACTCGTGCTCGGATACATGGGTTGCATGGCCCAAAGCCGCGGCGCATCGCTGGCGGAGAAGCAACCGGCCGTGGATCTGGTGGTCGGGACGCAACGATTTCATCATGTGCCCGATTACCTCGATGCGATTTTTTCGGGAGATCCTGAAGGAGCGATTTCCAATCGCGACCGTCTTGCGTGCGGAAGCAATGGTGAAAGCGGGTCGCGAATGCAATTCGCTCCTACGAAGCACCACGCGATTGTGGATGTCGCCGAGGAATCCGGCAGCCAATCCACGATCAAAGACCATGTGCTGGGCACGAACGACGACCGACAGGTGACCGGGTTTGTCAGCATCATGCAGGGCTGCGACATGTATTGCACATTTTGCATTGTGCCGTACACACGCGGCAGCGAGCGGAGCCGGCCGATTGCCGAGATCGTCGAGGAAGTCCAGCGCCTCGTCGAGCAAGGTGTGAAAGAAGTGACGCTGCTCGGCCAGATCGTGACGAGCTATGGTCGCAAGGAGATTCCCAAGAAGAACGGCCAGTCAGCGTTCGTGCAGCTTCTCGAAGCCGTGCATGACGTGAAGGGTTTGGAACGCATTCGTTTCACCTCCCCGCATCCGAAAGGTTTTGGTGACGATCTGGTGCAGGCCTACCGCGATTTGCCGAAGCTGTGCGAACACGCCCATTTGCCCGTGCAGAGCGGCTCGAACCGAGTATTGAAAGCGATGAACCGCGGTTACAGCCGCGAATGGTATCTGCGCATCGTGGAGAAACTTCGGGCCGCGCACCCGGACATGGCGATCAGCACAGATGTCATCGCGGGTTTTCCCGGCGAAACCGAAGAGGATTTCGAGCAAACCGCATCGCTGATGCGCGACGTGCAGTTTGACCAGGCCTACATCTTCAAGTATTCCCAGCGCCGCGATACACCGGCCGCGGATATGCCTGACCAACTGGATGAAAGTGAAAAGGAACGCCGCAACCAGGTGCTGCTGGAGATTCTCAACGAGCGCATGGCGCACAAAAATCAACAGCTTGTCGGGCAGACGGTCGAGATTCTCGTCGAAGGCCGCAGCGAAAAGGCCGGCAAACGAATGTTTGGTCGCACGCGCACCAACCGGATCGTTTTCTTTGACGGCGGCGAGCGCCACAAAGGCGAGTTGCTACCTGTGCGCATCGAACGCGCGACCACAATCACGCTTTACGGCGACCCGGCCATCCATAACTTATGATTACCCAACCGCTCATCGTGGGAGGGGCATTCGTGGCCCGATCGGAAGCTGAAGCAATCGCGACAGGAATGTCGCTCCCACGAAAAGGCATGCACTCAACTTTATGACACGACTAGCCATTACTTCAACCATCGTTGGCGCGGTCATGATCGCGGGGCGACTGCCCGGCGTCGTTGCTCCCGCCAGTTTCACGGTGCATGCGCGGAAGTTTTCCCGGTCGGTGCTATGGGGCCGCATACTCATGGGAGTCTGCGCCCTCTGGGCGGGGATTATCATGTACAATGCGGCGACAGACGACTGGGCGTGGGCGAGACCGCTCATTGTCATCGGCGTGCCGATTGCCTACTGGCTTGTTGTCCAATATGCCGACCAATTCCTGGCGTTACGAGGTTTGGCGGCGTTATTACTGCTGATTGCGAAAGTGGTACTCGATGCGGCAGACCTGAGTGATTTGCCGCAGCGTCTCATTGTCACGGTGCTGGCGTACCTCTGGGTGTGCACGGCAATATGGATGGCGTCGGCGCCCCATCAAGTGCGCGACGTGATCGGCTTTGTGACAGCCAAAACGGGCCGCTTTCGCGCGATGTGTTTGCTCGGTTCCCTTATCGGCGCGGGGCTGGTGGTGCTGGGTTTGTTTGTTTATTGAGGTAAGCCGTGAGGGATTGATGGGGAGACGCCAAACGGCTGGCGACCAATGGAAATCTAACTCTGAGGGGATCTGTGGAGAAAAAACCTTCCTTTTTTTCAAGCTCTATCCGGTTGTCCAGAAAGTTATTGCAATTCGGCGGGCGTTTTGTATGATTTTAGTGCTAGCAATGGAAAACGAGCGCAGTGAGATTGGTGGAATGTCAGTCAGCCAGGTTTGCATGGTGGCAGTCCGAAACCCGATGAGCGGGAACAGTCACTGAGGCCTCCTACCGCAGCAGAAGGAACTACTACACCCCTATGGCAACGAAGCTATTCGTGGGCAATCTGTCATTCAATACAACCGAGGGCCAGATCCTCGACATGTTCAAGCAGGCCGGCAACGTGGTCAGCTGCGAACTCATCATGGACAAATTCACGGGCAAGTCCCGCGGCTTTGCGTTCGTGCAGATGGGCACGCAGGAAGAGGCGACCAAGGCCGTTACTGATTTTAACGGCAAGGAAATCGACGGCCGGGCACTCACCGTCAATGAGGCGCGTCCGCGCGAAGAGCGTCCCCGCGGCGATTTCGGCGGCGGTGGCGGTGGCGGCGGATTTGGTGGTGGCGGCGGCGGTCGTGGCGGCAAGCGCGACTTTGGCGGCGGCGGCGGCGGCCGCGGTCGGCGCTAGTCAGACGACCAGAATATAGATTCAAGCGAAGGGCGTCTCGCGCAAGCGAGACGTCCTTCTTTCTTTGCGGCTACAAATACTGCAGCACTTCGTCCGGCTTGACCGCCAGATGTGTCGCACCGCTCTCGACCAGCTCGTCGCGGTCGCGAAACCCCCACAACACACCGACCGCTTCCATGCCGGCGGCGCATGCCGTGCGCATATCGGTATTGGTGTCGCCGAGATAGAGCCACTGCGCGGGCGGAATGCCAAGCTCGTGAGCGATTTGCAATGCGGCGGTCGGATCGGGTTTCAACGGCACGTTGGGCAACTGGCCGCGCACTGGGGCGAACGGCGATGGCTTGAAGTAATGCGCGATCACGCGTTTGGTGAAATCGTCGGGTTTATTGGACAGCACGGCCAGACTGCAGTGGCGCCCGGCGAGAGCCGAGATCAATTCGGGAATCCCCGGGTAGAGCGTTGTCAGGTCGAAACAGTGCGTGTCGTAGTGCTGGCGCATCAATTTCAGGACTTCATCCGCCAGATCCTGCTTGTCGGCGGGCAACGCGCGTGCGCACAGCTCCCGCGCGCCGTCACCAACCTTGGTGCGATAGCTTTCCACCGGATGCGTGGGACAGCCGAGTTGCGCGAGCGCCCAGTTGGTTGCATTTGCCAGATCGGCGAGGGAGTCGACCAGCGTCCCATCGAGGTCGAACAAGACAGCACGGATGTTGTGGTTCACGGAAACACTGTACGCGACCGGTATCCGTGGCGGCGATTTTTTTGTTGTTGTGGCCGCATGGTGCTTGCTACGGTCGGCGTCACCAAACAAACAGGAGGATCGTCGATGAAGCTATTTCGGGCAGGTGTGGTACTGGCGGCAGCAGCTTGGATGGTCGCGCCGGCGGCTTTCGGGCAGCGAATGTTCGGCGGCGGGCCGCGGGATTTCGGCGCCGCACAGATGGCGAAAATTTTCGGCAAGAACCAGGCATTCAGCGCCACGGCGGACACGAGCGTTATCGACGCCCAGCATAACACGCCCGTGCAGATGCAGATGACCTATGCGTTTCTCAAGGGCAATCTGCGCACCGAGATTGACATGTCCACGATGACGGGGTCGAAGATGCCGCCCCAAGCCGCCGCTCAAATGAAGCAGATGGGCATGGACCGGATCGTCAATATCTACCAGAGCGACAAGAAGGTCATGTACATGGTTTATCCCGGCCTGCAATCGTATTGTGTGATGACCCCGCCGGAGGCACCGCCGAGTGACAAAGCTGGCGAGAAGGCGAAAGTGGACGTGACCGAGTTGGGCAAGGAGACCGTCGATGGTCACGCCTGCGTGAAGAACAAGGTCGTCATCACCACGGACGACGGTTCGCAGCATGAAACATTGACCTGGAACGCGACCGACCTCAACGATTTCCCGATTAAAACCGAAATGCAGGCTGGTGGCGGCACGGTAACGACGCATTTCCACGACATCAAGCTCTCCGCGCCGTCGGTGTCATTTGAACCGCCCAGCGACTATAAGCAGTACGGCAGCATGCAGGAAATGATGATGGCCAATATGGCCCACATGATGCCCCCGGGTGGAGGACGACCGGGCGGACCGCCGTCACAATAGCAGCGGGAGCGGCCAGCAAGTTCGCTTATGAAGAAATCGGCCCAACGCACGTGGGGTGGTCGCTTCACCGCCGGGCCGGCGGAGGCTGTCAAGGCGTTCAGCGAAAGCGTCAGTTTCGATTGGCGGCTCTACCAGCACGACATCGCCGGCTCGATTGCGCATGCGAAAGGGTTGGCGAAAGTCGGTCTTCTCACGAAGGCCGAGGGCACGAAAGTCGAACGCGGCCTGCGCGCCATCGAACGGGAGATCGAATCCGGCAAGTTCAAATGGGACCGCGACTGCGAAGATGTTCACATGAACATTGAAGCCGCGCTCGTCCGCAAGATTGGCGCGGCAGGCAAGAAGCTGCACACCGGCCGCAGCCGGAACGACCAGATTGCGACCGATATCCGCCTCTGGCTCATCGCGAAGATTCACAGCGCGGAACAAGAAATCCAACACTTGCAACGTGCGCTCGTCGCGTTAGCCGAGAAAGAATGCGATACGGTCATGCCCGGGTACACGCACTTGCAACGGGCCCAGCCGGTCTTGCTGGCGCATCATCTGCTCGCGTACGTCGAGATGTTTGGGCGAGACGTCGGACGCTTTGCCGATTGCGCCAAGCGCGCCAATCTCTGCCCGCTTGGGTCGGGCGCGTTGGCGGGCACCACGCACAAGCTCGACCGCGCGTACGTCGCGAAGCTGCTCGGCTTTGCGGGGGTGACGCAGAATTCGATGGATGCGGTCAGCGACCGGGATTTCATTGTGGAATTTCATGCCGCGGCGGCGCTCGCGGGCGCGCATCTGTCGCGGCTGGCCGAGGACTTGATCCTCTGGTCGAGCGCGGAATTCGGTTTCATTACGATTGCCGACGCCTATACGACGGGCTCATCGATCATGCCGCAGAAGAAGAATCCCGATATCGCCGAGTTGGCGCGCGGCAAGACGGGTCGGCTCTACGGCAATCTCATGCAGGCGTTGACGCTGCTGAAGTCGCTGCCGCTGACCTACAACCGCGACTTGCAGGAAGACAAGCAACCGCTGTTCGAGTCCGCCGACACGCTGCTCTCGACGCTGCACGTCGTGGCGGAAATGTTGAGCCACATCCACGTCAACCACGTCAAATGCGAAGCCGCCGCCAGCGACCCCCTGTTACTGGCAACCGACCTCGTTGATTTTTTGGTGAAGAAGGGGATGCCATTTCGCGACGCGCATCACGCCGTCGGCGCTCTCGTTGCCGAGTCAGAGAAGACACACACGTCGCTCCCGAAGCTTGCTGCCAAGAAGTACGGCCCCGCCGCCGGCAAAGTCTTCGATGTGCGCCACGCCCTGGCTGCCCGCACCATCATCGGAGCTCCGTCGCCGAAGAACGTCCGCGCGCAAATCGCACGCTGGAAGCGTTTTCTGTAGCGAATCCGGGCGCCGGACACCTCACGGACTGCTGAAGTCCGGGGTTCTCAAATTCGCGAATCTCGCGGAAAAAAAGCCCTATTTTTTTATTGCAACAACCTTGCAGACCTTATAAAATCTGGCTCACGCGACCATAGTGAAATGGGGAAGGTCGCGACTGAAGAACAAATAAGCCAAGGGGAAAGGGTGGTTGCATGAGAAGTAATCTGTATTGGGTTCGACGGATGTTTGTCGTTGCGGTCATGGGTTGTCTGCCATTGTGTCCGGAGTTTGCGAGAGCCGGCGGCATAATCAATCTCGGTCTCGGAAAATCCATTGTCCTTTCGTCGGTTCTGCAAACGACCGGCAAAGCTGTCCAAATCGGGGACGATGTGTTTGGCAACTTTCAGTTTTCCTACGTTGACACGGATGGCATTGCCAGTGACAACTTACGGGCGTCTGACGTTGTGCTCAAAGCGTTGCAGGACCAGTTCGGGTATGGATTCTCGCTGCAGATGCCATTGTCCGCTTCCGGCGATGTCGTCAAGGATGTCGTCGTGGAGTTTTCCGTGAAAGAGACCGATCCCGGCATGCCGATCTCGGACGATCATTTGCAGATGGATGCCGAGACCACCGGGAAGGGGTTGGCCGACACCAGCGAAACCATTTTCATGGGCGGCTTTGGCGTGGGCTCGATTGGCTCCATGGATGTCAATACATCCGGCGCGCTGGACAGCAGTGTGAAGTTCAGCGTCCCGGAATGCATGATCTATGTGGAAAAAGACATCCTCGTCACCGGTAATAGCGATTGCCGCGACGCGGCAACGATCTGCTCGATTGAACAGGAGTTTTCGCAAATCCCCGAGCCATCCACTTGGATGCTGGTGGGTCTGGGATTGCTCGGCGTCCTGAAGTGCCACTCCGTCCGTCGCCGCGCCCGGTAGCGTGGTCGGGTTTGTAATTGGCAGAGGTGGTGGGTAGAATCGTGCCCACCACCTCATGTATCTTGGCGTCGAAATCGGCGGGACGAAATTGCAGGTTGGCGTTTGCGACCGGCGCGGGCGCATCGTGCAACTGGTGCGGATGGCGGTGGCGCGGCGCAACGGGGCCCGCGGAATTCGCAACCAACTTCAACAGATCATTCCGCCGTTGCTGGCTGCTTATCGGGTGAAAGCCATCGGGGTTGGGTACGGCGGGCCGTTCGATGTGGGCAGCGGACGGGTTGTGCGCTCGTTTCATATCAAGGGATGGGACGGATTCCATTTGCGGCGCTGGTTTGAGCAACGCTTCAAACTTCCAGCAATCATCGACAACGACACGAATGTAGCCACGTTGGCGGAGGCGCTTGTGGGAGCAGGTAAGGGATACCGGGCGGTGTTCTACTCGAATTGTGGCACTGGGATTGGTGGCGGATTGGTGATCGATGGCAAGCTGTACAATGGCCGTTTGGGGGCCATGGAAATTGGGCATACGCGCTATTTCGTGGACGGTCAGTGGCGCATTTTGGAGGAATTGTCGTCGGGGTTATCCATCGAGCACGGGAAGACCACGCTGGCGCGGTCGGCGAAATACTATGGAGCGGCGCTGGCCAACGCGGTCACACTGCTGAATCCAGACATCGTTGTGGTCGGTGGGGGAGTAGCCAACGCGGGAGAGAGGTTTTTGCGTCCCGTTCGAGCGCAAGTGGCGCGGTTGGTGTTTCAGCCATTCAAAGGGAATTTTCGGATTGTTCCGGCGGCGCTTGGCGAAACGGTTGTCGTGGTGGGCGCGGCATTGCTGGCGGCGCAACACGATTCATTTGCCGCGTAGCCGCGGCCATTATGATGCGGAGGCTGCGAGCGCCTAACATAACCGCAACAGTGCAGAATCTGTCCCTGTAGGAGTTTGTAACCGCGACCGGTCGCGATTGAAAATCGCTCCTACGAGGGCATCGGGGAGGCACCGAGCAGTTTTGTTAGTAGCTCCAAACCCTGCGACCACAGGATCGGCCCCGCAAATCGACCGCGCCAGAGCAGTGGCCGCGAGGCAAACGTAGCAATTTGCAGCAGATAATCTACCCGCTACGTCTCACCGTCGTTTTTGGCGCAGCTCTAGCTTGAGAATAGGGCGTAATTGACGCATTCTAAGGGTTGCAGCCACCGACGACACGAGAAACTGATCAATGCGATTCATTGTCTTTGGAGATGTCCACGCCAACGTGCTGGCCCTCGACGCGGTCCTGGAAGCGGGGCGCGCACGGGGCGCGGAGGCGTATCTGTTTGTCGGCGACCTGGTCGGTTACGGGCCGAATCCCCTGGAGTGCATCGAGCGGCTGCTGCCGTTCGCGGAGCAGGGGAGCATGGCCTGGGTGGCAGGAAATCATGAGCTGGCCCTGCGCGGCGATGTCCCGTTGGAAGGCTACAGTATTGAAGCCGTGCAGACGCTGGAATGGACGAGGAAGCTCATGGAGGACAAACCTTGGGCGAAAGAGTTCATCGAGTCGGCATATCTGACGACCTGCGCGAATGATCTGATCTGGTTGACCCACGATTCGTTGTCGGCGCCGAGCAGCGGCGGGTATCATCGCTGGCCGCAACTCGCCAAGAGCGAGCTGGCATGTCTGCGGCACAATGTCGGCCGCGTGTGCTTCTACGGTCACACGCACACGATGCGGGCAGAGGTGCTCGAACCGGAGCGAGGAATCGTTCTCGTGCCCATGACGCCCCACGAGGGCGAGGGCATCGATCCGCAGCCGATCCGGCTGAAGCAGGAAGATCTGGGGTGGATAGGAACGGGATCGGTCGGGTTCCCGACCAACACGAAGCGTCAGCCAGAGTTTTTGATTCTCGACGTCACCGACGGCAACGAGTGGCGTGTGGAAAAGTACGAAGTAGCGTACGATCGTGAAGCGGCACGAGAACGCGTCCGCACAGTGCTGGGAGCGGTCTGCGACCAAGCGGTCGCCGAACGGATCGCGCGCTGGTTGTAGTCTTGCGGCGGCGGAATATTGATGCAGATATTTGGAGTGCGCCGACTCGTCGGCGCTTTGGTGTACGGCGTCTCTGTGCCGTCGCGTTACCAAGAGCAAAGCGGTGACAAGTCACCGCACTCCAAAACGGCGTTGCCGACCGAGCATCCCTACAAAACCTGGGGCGCGCCCAAATTGTCTTGACTTGAAAACGAGGATTTGCTTACCTCAGCGGCCAGAGAAGCGAGTGTCGCAGGCTTTACATCGGTTGCCCTTGTTGCGCAACACACTGGCGCCCCGTCGAGCCTCGGTGCACAGAACGGAGTCGAATACTGGAATGGCGAGGTAAGTCACTGATGATTTGCGTCTTCTATTATTTTGTTCGGGCCGACGTGCAGGAAGGGCCGGGCGCATTGTGAGGAATTCGCATTCCCCCCTCAACGGTTTCTGCTGCATGGCTGCAAGGCTTTTCATTCTGCTGATTGCCATGCAGATTTTACTGCCCGCGGCCCACGCCCAGTACAACTATTCGCTCAACTACCAGACCAACACCATTAGTGGGGTGACTAGCAACTGGGTGGGGAACGGCACCTACGTCGTCGGCAGCAACACCTACCTGAACGCCCTTATCATCAACAGCGGGGGTGCGCTCACCGACACCAACGGCTATATCGGCGATTCAATTGGCGGCAGCAACAACGCCGTGCTGGTCACCGGCATCGGCTCGGTTTGGAATAACGGCTCCGAATTGTACATCGGCAATGAGGGCGCTGGCAACTCGCTGACGATCAGCAACGGCGGCGCGGTGGACGATACCTATGGCGACGTGGGTTTGAACAGTTCCAGCAGCAACAACACGGTGCTGGTCACGGGCACGGGCTCGGTGTGGAGCAACATCGCTGATCTCGAAATCGGCAATGAATCCCAAATCAACGCAAGCAATACGGTGGCGATCGCCAATGGAGGCGTTGTGTTTGCTGGCGAAGTCGACGTTTTTGGGCTGGGCAACACGACGCTGATCATCAGCAACGGCGGCGCAGTAAGTAGCCGTTATGCCAACTTGTTTGGAAATAATGACCTAGCGTTTGTCACAGGGCTCCACGCCTCGTGGAGCATCAGCGGCGGCGGTGGTCTTTGGATTGGGAATGGCGGCTCGGGCAACACGCTGGTCATCAGCAACGGCGGAGCAGTGGTCGGCAATGTCATCAACTATTCTGACGGCTTAATTGGTATTGGTGGTGGAGGCTCGAACAACACAGCTCTGGTAACAGGTGTCGGCTCGATCTGGAGTAACAGCGGGGATTTTGTTGTCGGGAGTACCGGAGGCAGCGGCAACACGCTGGTCATTACCAATGGTGGTTCGGTTTTGGCGAGCAATGTGTATGTCAGCTTGTACTCGGGGGCGGTCAGCAACCAGATCACCGTCGCTGCCGGCAGCCTGTTCGCGATCGCAGGGGGTAGTGGCGCGCTGGTCGTGAGTAGCGCAGGCGCCGGCTTGGGCGGCCTGATTCTCAACAGCGGCACGGTGACAGTGGACCGGCTTGTTCTCACCAACGGCCTAAACAGCGTGTTCATGTTCAAGGCCGGAACGCTGACCAGTGGCGGGACGTTCGTGACCAACAACCAGGTCTTCGTCGTCGGCGATGGCACGGACGCGGCGACATTCGACCTGAACGGCGGGGTGCACAATTTCTTCAATAACCTAGTGATTACTAATAATGGCACCCTGACCGGCTGCGGCACGATCAATGGGAACGTCACGGTCGATTCCGGCGGCACGGTCCTGGCAAATTGCGGCGGCACGCTGACTTTCAGCGGGATCGTGACCAACAACGGCACGATGCGGGCAATCAATGGTAGCGACTTGGAATTCTACAATTCAGTGGTCAACAACGGAGTGATCGATGGGACCGTAGGTTCCATCACGTTTCATTCCACCGTCCAGAACTCGGGTACGATTTACACCAGCACCAAGGGTGTAACGAATTCCTGGACCAGTTCGGGCGGCGGGAAATGGGAAATATCCACAAACTGGTCAGGTGGCACACCGACCATCACGCAGCCGGCGCTGTACATTACCAACGCCAACACCAAGACCGTGACCATTGACGCGACGACCGTCGCCAACGCGCCGAATAGCATGACCATCAGCAACTTGTACATTGCTGGGACGGCCAACTCGACCAATACGCTGTTCCTCAACAACGCCGGCACGAACACGCCGCTGCAGCTTCTCGGCACGGTGCTGACGCTCGACACCAACGGCGCGTTGGTGGTCAACCACTCGGTCATCGTGACGACGAATCCGTTCGCCCAATTTGTCATCGGTAATGCGGGTGGCAATGGTGCCCTGACGATCACCAACGGCGGTGCGGTGTACAACAACTACAGCTATCTGGGCTACAACAGTTCCAGCAGCAACAACTCCGTCCTTGTCACCGGCAGCGGCTCGGTCTGGAGTAACAGTTCAGACTTGTACGTCGGCGAGTTGGGCGTCGGCAACACATTGACAGTCGGCAGCCATGGCGCGGTGTTCGATTACACCGGCGTTGTGGGCGACAACCCCAGTGCGAGCAACAACATGGTGGTGGTGACCGGCACCGGCTCGGTCTGGAGCAACAGCAACAACCTGTATGTGGGAAATGCTGGCGGGGGCAACAATCTCGTGATCAGCAACGGTGGCGCGGTGTTCGTCAATGGGTACGGCTCCGTGGGGGACAGCAGCCAAAGCAATTCCGTGCTGGTCACCGGCACCGGCTCGGTCTGGAACAATCAAGCGTCAGTGTACGTCGGCGCGTCTGGCTCGGGCAACACCTTGTCGATCCGCAACGGGGGCGCGGTATTCAACGGCAACGGCTTCGTGGGCGAAAACAGTTCCGGCAACAACAACTCCGTCCTTGTTACCGGCAGCGGCTCGGTCTGGAGCAACAGTATCGGCATGTACATCGGCACCTATGGCGGGGACAACTCGCTCACGATCTCCAACGGCGGCGCCGTGTATAGCGGCGGTGCCGCCGAGGTGGGATTCCAGATTTCCAGCAGCAACAACGCGGCGGTAGTGACCGGCACGGGCTCGGTCTGGAGCGCCAGCGGCGATCTGTACGTCGGCAACAGTGGCCCGAACAACTCGCTGTCGATAAATAACGCCGGCAGCGTAGCCGCTTCCAATATCTGGCTCGGAGCGAACGCCGGGGGTGGAGGGACACTCTCGCTTGCTGGCGGAACAATAACCTCGCTCGGTTTCGTCGATGTCGGCGCTGACCTGAACACGACGGGAACTATCTGGCTGACTGGCGGTCAGTTGACGGTGGCGCAACGAATCATGATTGGCAACCACACAGTGGGGCAGATGACGATATCCAACGGCACGGCGGTTGCCCCCGAGGTCCGGCTGGGAGGTAACACCGGCGCGCTGGGGACGTTGACGATGGCCGGGGGTACGTGCCAGATCGGCAGCATCGGTCTGGAGGTTGGCTACGGCTCGGCTGGGACCGGGGCCGTCTGGGTTACCGGCGGTCAGCTCATCAACAATAGCAGTAGCCCGGCGTACATCGGTGAACTCGGGGTTGGCCAGATGACGGTATCCAACGGCGTGGTCGCCCTTGGCAACGCCTACATCGGTGGTGCGAACCCGGGCGCGGTTGGCACTCTGACGATGGCGGGCGGGAACGTGACGGTCAGTCAACTTGTGCTGATCAACGGCGCGAATAGCGTGTTCACCTTCAACGCCGGCACGCTGAGCAGCGGTGGCACGTTCGTGACCAACGGTCAGGTCTTCGTCGTCGGCGATGGCACCCATTCAGCCACGTTCCAACTGGTAACGGGCAGCGTTCACTCGTTCGCCAACAACCTGGTGATTAGTGATAATGCCACCCTGACTGGTTGCGGGACGATCAATGGAAATGTTACGGTTGATCCCGGCGGCATCGTGCTGGCCAATTGCGGCGGGACGCTGAATTTCAACGGCACAGTCACCAACGAAGGGACCATCGTGGCGGCAAACGGCACGTTCATCAATTTCTACGGCCCGGTCGTCAACGCCGGCTCGATCAACGCTACCAACGGCACCGTGCACTTCTTCTCGACCCTGCAAGGCAACGGCACGCTACTATCGAGCGGCACGAATAGTTGGATCAGTGGCAACAGCGGCAAGTGGGAAATATCCACCAACTGGTCGGAGGGTTTGCCGAACATCACGCAACCGGCGGAGTACATCACCAATGCCAGCACCAAGACGGTCACCATTGACGCCACGACGACCAATACGGCGAGCGCCCTGACCATCAGCAACCTCTACATTGTCGGCACTGCCACCTCGACCAACACGCTGTTCCTCAACAATGCCGGTACGAACACGCCGTTGCAGATTCTCGGCACGGTGCTAACGCTCGATACGAACGGCGCACTGGTGGTCAACAATTCCGAAATTCTGGCGACGTATGCGTCTACCGAGCTTCTCATCGGCCACTCCGGCGGAGGCAGTTCGTTAGCGATCAGCAACGGGGGCGCGGTATTCAACAGCAGCTACGGCTTCATTGGGTACACCAGTGCGAGTAATGTTGTGACCGTCACCGGCAGCGGGTCGGTGTGGAGCAACGGGATCGACCTAAATGTCGGTCTTTCTGGAGCGGGAAACGCGCTGACGATCAGCAGCGGCGGCGAGGTCGTTAACGCGGCCAACGGCTACGTCGGGAACAACACGTCCGCCTCCGGCAACTCCGTTCTGGTAACTGGTAGCGGCTCGGTCTGGAGCAATCTCAGCAGCCTGTACGTCGGCTTCGATGGCCCGGCCAATCAGTTAGTCGTCACCAATGGCGGGACCGTGATCGATTTCGACGGCGAACTGGGTGCCGACAGTTCCAGCAGCTTTGGGAATGTGGCCGTGGTCGGCTCCGGCGGCGTTTGGAGCAACAGCAACGTCCTTCTCGTCGGCGGCACCGGCGCAGCCAACCAGTTGATCGTGACCAATGGCGGTATGGTGTACGACCAAAATGGCTACCTGGGCTACTCCAGTCCCAGCAGCAACAACTCCGTATTGGTGACCGGCAGCGGCTCGGTCTGGAGTAACAGTTCAGACTTGTACGCCGGCGAGTTGGGCGTCGGCAACACGCTGACGATCAGCAGCAGCGGCACGGTGTTCGACTACACCGGCGTTATGGGCGACAACCCCGGTGCGAGCAACAACATGGCGGTGGTGACCGGCAGCGGCTCGGTCTGGAGCAACAGCAACAACCTGTATGTGGGACTTGCTGGCGGGGGCAACAATCTCGTGATCACCAACGGCGGCGCGGTGTTCGTCAATGGTTACGGCTCCGTTGGTGACAGCAGCCCAAGCAACTCGGTGCTGGTCAGCGGCACCAGCTCGGTCTGGAACAATCAAGCATCAGTGTACGTCGGCGCATCTGGCTCGGGCAACTCGTTGACGATCAGCAACGGGGGCGCGGTATTCAACGGCAACGGCTTCGTGGGCGAAAACAGTTCCGGCAACAACAACGCGGCGGTGGTGACCGGCACCGGCTCGGTCTGGAACAACAGCGGCACCTCCTTTCTCGTTGGCGATGACGGCGCGGGAAACACCTTGACGATTGCGAACGGCGGCGCGGTGAACAGTAGCGGCAACGGACACGTGGGTACCAGTAGTTCCAGTAGCAACAACTCCGTCCTCGTCACCGGCACCGGCTCAGTCTGGAGCTTCGGCGGCTTTCTGGCTGTCGGCGACAACGGCGTGAGTAACACGCTGACAATCACAAACAGCGGACAGGTTTTCGCAAACAACATCTATGTCAGCACGGCTTACTCAAACCCGGGTAATCGAATCCTCATTTTGGGCGGGGGCCTATATGCAAACAGTGCGCTCGATATTCGGGATGGCAGCCTGACATTCAACGGCGGGACCCTCGGCGTCAATGAACTGGTGCTGACCAACGGCGCCAACAGCGTGTTGACCTTCAATGCCGGTCTGCTCACGAGCGGCGGGACATTCGTGACCAACAACCAGGTCTTCGTCGTCGGCGATGGCACCGACGCGGCCACGTTCCAACTGGTGGCGGGCAGCATTCACTCGTTCGCCAATAGTTTGGAGATTCGCAACAATGCCACGCTGTCGGGCTGCGGCACGATCAATGGCAACGTCACGGTCGATCCCGGCGGCACCGTGCTGTCCGATTGCGGGACGCTGACGTTCACCGGCATTGTCACCAACAATGGAACCATTGATGCTATCGATGGCACCACGATCAATTTCGACGGCCCGGTGGTCAATAACGGGCTGATCAACGGCACCAATGGATTTGTTCACTTCTCTTCGACATTCCAAAATAACGGCGTTGTCCTGGCCCTGTTCCAGGTGGTCGGCATTGCGGAGCAGGGCAACGACATTCTCATTACATGGACGACAAGCACGGGCGTGACAAACGAGTTGCAGGCAACGACTGGCGGAGCGGGGGGCAGCTACAACACCAACAGCTTCAGCGCCATCTTCGCTATTACCAATACCGTCACCACCACGACCAACTACCTCGACGTGGGTGCCGCCACCAATTCGCCAGCGCGTTATTATCGGGTGCGGCTGGTGCCGTAGGGAATTATTGAAACAGGCCGCGGCGGGCTGAGCCAGCCCGCCCTACCTCGACGTTGGCGGCGCGACGAATGTGCCGGCGCGGTATTATCGCGTGCGGCTGGTGCCGTGAGGTCGTTGGGAATGCCCCCGGTGGGGGCAGCGGGTTTACAGCAGGCACGACGCTCCGCTCTTTTCGGGCTTTGGATTTGACTTGGGTATCGATATCCGATATATTGCGTGCCGATGAAGTATTTTGGACAGAATGACGAGCGACGGGCGGTGGGAACGACGAAAGGCGGATATGGTTCAACCAGCCTTCGCAGAAGCTATGGCTGGCAAGCGAGCGCGGCTAGGGGGAGGGTGGATCACGAAAAAGTATGTTTTTGCGAAACGAAGCCAAATCGGCGACGCTCAATTGCGCAGTTGATCCTATTGAGTGATAGAGGCTTATAGTGTGGAGGCTTGTGTGAGCAGATTGGGTTCGTTTTTAGCCAAACCCAGACCCCGTCTTGGTGTTGCGACGTCATTCATTTGACGACTAACCCTCACCTCAATCCTCTCCCCCAAGGGGAGAGGAGGATCCCTCTTCTGTTTGAAGGGAGGGGGGACTGCCCGGGCATTTCAATTGCACCCATAGTCTTGCGGGGGCGGGCGGGGGCTGGTAAGATATTTCTCCTGCGATGAATGGATTCCAATACCGAAAAGGTCAATTGCATTGTGAGGGGGTCGCGTTGCGGCGGCTGGCGGAAGAGTTTGGCACGCCGTTGTACGTGTACAGCCAAGGGCATGTTGTCGGCCAATACGAGAGTCTGGACCGCGCGTTTAGCAGGCTTGACCGTCTGATTTGTTGCTCTGTGAAGGCCAATGGGAGTCTGGCGTTGGTGCGGGCGTTGACGCAGGCGGGCGCGGGGTTTGATATCGTCAGTGGGGGCGAACTTTATCGTGTCGTGCAGGCGGGCGGTGACCCGACGAAATGCGTGTTTGCGGGCGTGGGCAAGACGCGGGACGAGATTGAGTATGCGTTGAAGCTGGGCATTTACTCGTTCAACGTCGAGAGCGAGCCGGAGTTGGGGAGGATCGCGGAGATTGCGCGGCGCATGGGCCGGCGCGCGCCCATTGCCATCCGCGTGAATCCGGGCGTCGATCCCGAGACGCACCGGTATATTTCGACGGGAAAGCACGGGAGCAAATTTGGAATTTCCATCCAGCAGTCGCTGGACGTGTACCGGAAAGCTGCGCGACTGGACGGCATCGAGATTCGCGGCGTGCAGATGCACATCGGCTCGCAGATCACGAAGCTCGCGCCGTTCGTGCTGGCGATCAAGAAAATCACGCCGTTGGTCGAACAGATTCGGGAAATCGCGCCGGACACGCTGCAATTCTTCGATGTGGGCGGCGGGTTGGGGATTCGCTACCGCAACGAGCAGCCGCCGACCGCGACAGAATTTGCGCGCGCTGTGACGCCGCACTTGCGACGGCTGGGTTTGAAGATTCTCTTCGAGCCCGGGCGATTTATCGTGGGGAACGGCGGCGTGCTGGTCTCGCGCGTTCTCTACGTGAAGCAGACACCGGTGAAACGGTTCCTGATCGTGGACGCGGCGATGAATGATTTGATTCGCCCGGCGTTGTACGAGAGCTATCACGACATCGTGCCGGTGGCGGCGCATTCTGGCCGACGGAATGTCACGGTTGACGTGGTCGGACCGGTCTGTGAATCGGGTGATTTTTTGGCGCAGGGGCGTCGCATGGCGGCGGTGGAAGAGGGCGAATTGGTGGCGGTGATGAGCGCCGGCGCGTACGGAATGGCGATGGCCTCGAACTATAATGCCCGGCCGCGTCCCGCGGAAGTGCTCGTGAGAGGCCGCCGCTATGAATTGGTGCGGCGGCGCGAGTCGATCAAGGACCTGGTTTCGGGCGAGACAGTGCCGCAATGGTTGGGGTAAGTCGCTTGAGAGCGCTCAACAGAACGCTGTTGTACGAGGGTCTCCCAGTCAATTCGGATAATGGAGACCTGCGGTCAGCTCAGACGGCGCGGTCGGGAGACCGTCGCCGGACACGGGGGGCATTCCATCCCGACCGGTCGCGACAAGAATGTCGCTCCCACGAGATCAAAGGTCGTGCGAACTACCTATTCGAGCAATTCCTTCAAGCAGTTGATGAGGTGCTGAATCGGGAACGGTTTGACGAGGTACTTCGACTCGGTCTGGGTGAGGAACAAATTGATCTTCGGCTCGGCGGCAAAGCCTGTGATGAAGATGAAGCGGTCGGCGAGAATCGGACGGATTTCGCGGGCTTGCAAGTAGAATTCATCACCGCGCAGTTTGGGCATCATCACGTCGCAAACGACTGCGTCGTACTCGTTGGCCTTGACCTTCAGGAGGGCTTCATCGCCGTCGTTGGCGACATCGACCAGGAAATTTTCGTCGGCCAGGATCCATTGCAGGGCGGAGGCCAATTGTTTGTCGTCGTCGACGAGGAGGAGGGCCTTGAATTCAATGGCATCGGAAGGGCGCGTCGCCAGGTCGGGTTGATGCTTGAATTCCATGATGTTGCATAAACAGAGCAACTGAAATGCCAAGCTGATACATCGGGCCTGCGGAACCGCTTCAAGTGGAGCATGTAAGGCCATGCAATTGAAATTCGTTACGACGCGAGATCGTGCATGTTCCAAATACAAGTTGTGGAGGTTCTGGAAGTGGATTTCACTATTAACCCTGTTGGGTATAGTGATGTAATATGTTCCGGTGCAGTGGAATACGCGCTTGAATGGGCGCTGTTCGGAGTAGGGCAGGGCGGTCAACTCCGGCGTTGACAAGGACGGAGCTTTTTCTATACTTTGCGCGGAGTCTTTGGAAGTGCAACGCCGTTCCGAAGCTTTTTGGAACGGCGTTTTGCCATACAGGACATAACGAAGAAAGGTGAATGGAGAAGCATATGGCATCTGGTAAAGTGAAGTGGTTCGATACGAAAAAGGGTTTTGGATTCATTCAACAAGAAGGTGGCCCCGATGTGTTCGTGCATTACACGAGCATTTCCGGCAACGGCTTCAAGAATCTGGAGGAAGGCCAGACGGTGGAGTTTGAGTTGGTCGATTCGCCCAAGGGACCGAAGGCGTCCAACGTAGTGGCCAAGTAAACGAAATCTCAGGGAAATGAACCCCCGGCAACGCGAGTTGCCGGGGGTTCTTGTTTTTTGGCGGCGGATTTTCCTGACGACCTACGCTTTTCTGCGAGTTGGAAGATAGGGAGGAGCCTTGCCTTTTTTCAAACGCCGAAAGAGATCAGCTTCCTCGCGTTTGGTGTGCCGATACTCTTGAACGCCGTTGGAATCGCAGCCGAGCAGCAGCGCGTGCGCCTTGTACACACGTGGCCGGCCGATGACGCGCAATTCATCTGAGTAAACGTGCGGACGCTTGTCGAGCACGAGAAAACTCAGGGGCAGGCTCCGGAGGTCCACGCCGGCGAGCTTGGCGAACTTCGCCCAGTGGCCATCCGTGAAAGCCTCTGGCGGCGACGGCGCGAAATGATGGCACCAGTGACGTTCGTTGGCCGGTGTCAACATCCCGCACGCGGCCCGGTGTGTGCACGGCGATACGACGTGAAATGCATCCCGCAAGCGTTCGCGTACAGCAATCAACCGGCGGCTTGCTTCGTACGTCCCCGGTTCGATCCAAATCACCGCCGTGGCAAAAGCCATCAGGGCGACTAGCTCCTCGACCTGTGCGTCCGTCAACTCCGTGAGCACGTGACTGAGAAGTAGTGTGCCGAACGCGCATTCCGCGGGCTTTTCCAGCCATACATTCACGGTCGGTACTAATTCCCGAGCCTTGTGCGCGGCATATCGCATCGCGGTTGGTGAGCGGTCCCACAGAATGATCCTGCCGGAGGGATCAAAACCGAAATGAGTTGCGAACGCGCGCGTCGCCACGCCCGTGCCGCAACCCCAGTCGACAATTTCTCCAGATGGTGGCGACCAGATCCGGGCCTTGAGTTCCTTCAGAACGTAATCCCATTTCCACCGAATCCTTTGGCCGAACGTCTGGTCGTAGCTTTCCAATACGCGCTCGTTCTGCCAATAATCCGCCGCGCCGGCGGTGCCATCCAGAAACGCCGACCGCAAGCGATCGAGCGCTTTCCAATCAATGTTCTCCCAGTCCATGCGTCAGCAGAGTATCCAGTGCGTGCTGTTGAATCCCGTAGAAGTTCTTGAATTGGTTGATCTCGTCGCGTGCCGCTTGTGATTGAAACGCCTTGCCACCGCGCACTGCGGCAATCATCAGATTCTTCGGGGTATGTTCGGTCGATACGAATTCGATCATCTTTGCGCGATAGCCCGCCCATTCCAAGAATAGCGCCCGCAGCCCATCCGTCGCCCATTCCGCCATGCGTTCGGCCATGATGCCATGTTGGAGTACGGGGTCAAGCGGCGTTGGAGGATGCGACTCTCGCCGCGCCGCCAATTGCGGCCGCAATTCCTGGTGACAACATGGGGCAACGATGATCAACTGCGCTCCCAGTTCGATTCCACGCCGAATTGCGTCATCGGTCGCCGTATTGCAGGCATGCAGTGCGATGAGCGCATCCACTTTTGGCAACGCGGCTGCGGCGATGGTCCCTGCCATGAATGTCAGGCCTTCCGCCTCAATTTGGCGCGCCAACGCATTGGTCGAAGCAACCAACTCGTCGCGCATCTCGACGCCGATGATGCGCACCGGCCGTTTCCATGTGCGCGCGAACAAGTGCCAGAGGCCGAACGTCAGATAGCCTTTGCCACAGCCCATGTCGGCGATTATGGGACACTTCTCGGGGCTGTCCACCCAACCGCAGTCCTTCGCCAGGTGCGTGAAAATCTCCAGGTAACGGTTGATCTGAGCGTATTTGTCGGCCATCGCGGGACGGACTCGTCCGCGGTCGTTGGCGACGCCCAAGCCCCTCAGCCAGTCCTGAGCGGAATCGTCAAGGATCGTCTGCCGTGGCACGTCGTGAGCACGCGATGGAGATTCACTTCGGGAAGGCTTGTGGGAGACGAGTTTCGCCTTGCCTGTCTCATTCAAGAAGAGTTGCCAGTCTCGCCTGGCTGAGCCGAGCAAGGCGCTTCGAAAGTGGACGCCGATTTGCCCGCGCAACCAGTTCACCGCCTCGCCAAGGGGTACATTTTTCGTCGTGTCGCGCGTGAGATATCGAAAAGTCAGCGACAAATGCGGTCCGCTCTTCAGGTCGACGAGGCGTCCCAGCACCTTTTCTGGTGCGGTCTTCGCCTCGACGCCATGTGACAGCACGAGCCGCACAAAGGAGCCGTCTTGCAGGCTCTCGGTCAGATGCCGCAGGAACTCGTCGCTGGCATTCGCGTTGGCCATGCCATCCATTGTAGCTGCAAACGACGCTACCGGCGACCGCTACGGCGTCGCCGGCGCAGGAGTCGAAGCGGGCGTTGCTGGCGCAGGTGGGGGCGCTGTGGGAGCCGGTGCCGGAGCAGGCGTTGATGAGGGGTTTGAGCTCCCATTGATTGTCCAACTGTACGAAGGAACTGGCGGCGTGGCAGGAGCAGGGGCTAGTGTGACAGCCGCGGCTGACTCGCGGTGCTCCTTCCGCTGGACGTAGCCTGACTTCGGTATCATATCTTGCAAGCCTTGCGGCAGATATTTCGTCACGCAACCGAAGTACCAGATACTCCCCAGCACGGCCAACACCACGACCAGCATGATCGCACGATTGCGTCCCGCGTGGCTCTCCGCAAACGGGTCGGTCAGGTCACGTTGCGCGCCGTCGGGCAACCTGGCGACACTGGTGAGCGACGCGCCGAAGGGAATGTTGATCTTCGCCCGGGCGTTTACGGCCCAGCCGTTGGCGTCGAGAAGCGGACCGAGGTTGCGTTTGCGAAGCTTGAGGGCCGCGATAATGACCGACGGGAGCGAGATTACCAAAATAACGGCGAGGACAAGGAAGCCGACCTTCCACGGCGCAATATCGGCCACCTTGGCAAAGATAAGACCGAACGCCGTGGCCAGTGAACCGAACGCGACGCCCAATGCGGCGACCGTGCCAACGTCGAACTTCTTCGCCTGCTGTGTGGCGGCGGCCGTCGTTGCTTTCTCGGCGCTCGCTGTCTGCTCAGCCGTTTGCGCCAACTTTGTATTGGCGGCGGCGTCAGCGACGGCTGCCCGCTTGGCAACCTGTTCCTCGATCATCCGCACCAGCTTCTTGTACGGTGACCAGAACGCCTGGCGCAGGCTGATTGGATTATCGATCAATTTGACGATGGTTGCGTCCCAATCCGCACCGGCTCGGTCATAAAACAGGCCATTGCGCCCAACCATGAGGTTGTCCGAGTCGCCGTTCGTGAATGCCGCGGCGATGGTCATTTTCTCGCCGGTGCTCTTGCGCGTGCATTCGCAGTATGCCAGGTATACACCGCTCAAGGCTGCCATAAGGCCGTGCTTCGCGATGTCCTCGACGCGAATGCATAGTTCGCAACTTCGCTGGTCGAGATACAATGTGCCCGCCTGAAATACGGCCTTGGCTCTATGGCCGTAGAAATCGCGGAACGAAACAAAGTTGACCAAGAGCTTGTAGAGATCACGATAATAATGCGCGAGGCGATCGACGGCCGCGATCGAATTGAACTCTGGTTCCAACGCCTTGTCCTTCGCGATCAATGCCCCAATCGCGTCCTTCGCCTTGCTCGACAGGATCTCACGCACCCGCTTGATACCGAGCTTCTCCACCGCGGCGCCCGCTTTGCCCGCCGCCCACGCGTCATATGCGGTGAACTTGCCGACCACGGCGGCCCAATCGGCTTCCGTCAGTGATATCTTGTCGCCGATCAACGGTTTGACGACTTCCACCTGAAATTGTGTCAGCGCGTCGCTCCACGCCGGGTTCACCCCGCTGTGCAGCGGTAGCGGAACATCCGCGCCGATGCGGGCCAGCGGGAAACTCGCGATCTCGGCCGAGGCGGTGGTGAGGTCTTTGGCGCCCAGCACGAGATATTCCTTTTCCTCGCGGTTCAACGCGCCGAGGGACCGAGCATCGAATGCCGCCAGTCGGCAGCGCGCGAAATAATCGTCAATCTTCGCTTGTACTACTTTCAGCGTGGCAGCCGCGGCCGGCGTCGCATCGCGAAGTGGCAGGACGGACCCATCGCCTTCTGCCTTCTTCCACCAATCCGCGTACGCTTGCGCGTCAGTGAAAAACTGGTCGAGCTTCGCCTGATTGATTCCCGCCTTCCCGCCACGGTCGGCTTTCGAGCCGAGACAATTGATGATGTCGGTGATGACGGCTTTTGTCGCATCGTCCACGGCGGCATCAAGGGGGATGATGCCGTCGCCGTTGAAATTCGTCTGGGAGAGGATCTTCGCCGTGTCCGCGGTGTCCTCGGTAGTGATCTCGGTCGCGTCCTGCTTGCCAAGGTCGGAGAGGATTTCCCGCGCCGACGAAAGCAACTGTTTGCCATCGGGCGTCGCGTCATTGATCGCGCTCAACGGCAGGACAGGGGATGACTTCAGTAAATCATCAGGATTTTTCAGGCAACTTGCCGCCCATTTGGCCGCCGCGATGATCTCGGGCGCGCGAATGCGGCCATCTTTGTCCGTGTCGATCAAATCCAGCGTCTTCGTGTCGAACTCGATCCCACGCGTCGGACAAGCCAGCGCCACCCACAGTTTTTGGTCGAGCTGGTCAAGACTGGCAAAGTCTACACCTCTCTCCAATTTCACCTGATCGAACCCGCCCGCACGAAAGAAATGCCACCGATGTCCGTTTGTCATAGTCAATCCTCGCAGTGCTTCTCCAGTAATTTACTATCGAATCCACACCAGAAACGCAATCTTCCTTCCGACGGCGGACATGTGCGGAGAATCGATTGTGACGTGTCTTCCCCGGCGAAAGAGCCGGGTCGGCCGCAACAAAAACCACCCCTATAAAGGTCGTAGCATCGGCTCGCGGCGTTTGACAAGCTGGATGGCGAGCCCCCATGGATCACGGAGCATGGCCATGTCATCACCGCTGTCAGTCACGGCAATTTCGCCTTCGGCGGTCGCGCCTGCCTGCAGCAAACGCGCACGGGTCGCCCGCACGTCATCCACGTGGAACGCAAGGTGGAGAACCAGCGGATCCATCTTGCGATACTCTGGGACGGGCGCTTTCGCATTGTGGTAGATTTCAATGATCATCAGCCCGCTCGCGTCGGCGACAAACCGCGTATTCGTCGGCGGACCGAAGCTTCGCACCGTCCGCATGCCGACGTGTTGTTCGTACCATCCGGTCATCGCGATGGGGTCGGCGACATTGTATGCCACATGTTCGATTTTCATAGTTGACGATGAATATATCCGGTCATGTGGCCGACGGAAACCCATAAATGAATTTGTGGAACGAGCACTTCACTCGGGCTCGCACGACTTGTGCTACGCGAAAGCATTTGCCGCCAGCAGTGGGATGCGATAAACAATCGTCTGCAACCGCGGCTCAAAGGATTATGCATCGAAGAGGTCGCCATGCTCTGACGAACGCTCACTGGATTCGCATCCTGAGCTGCACGGCTATCTTCATTCTGATCGCGTCCGCTGCGCGCGCCGCCGACCAGCCCGGGCTGCTCTTCTATGTTTCGGGCGAGAAAGGCACGACCGCCGACTTCTCCGCGGGTGGCACGCCCGAGCCTAATTTCGATTTCGAGGTCACCCGGATCCCCGATGGCGCGAAGGGCGCAGCGCTCCGATGCGGCGATCTCCAGCGGCTCGCGTGGTGGGCACCGGGTAACATCTACGCGCAGCGCGGCACGCTCTCGTTTTTCTGGCGCTCGCGCTATCCCGTCGGCCCGACGGAATTTCCCGTCTTCCGCGTGGGCTACGCCGAGCATTCGAGTTGGGACATGGTCTTCCTGCGCATCGACTACAACGGTCACGGCTTCGACGCATTCGTGACCGACGCCAGCCTTTCGCGCACGCGTGTGTCCGTCCCTGTCCAGCCGTTTCCCAAACCAGGCGAATGGACGCATCTGGCGCTCGCGTGGGACGAAACGCGCGGCATCCGCTTTTACGTGAACGGCAAATTGGCGGCCATGGTGGAGACGCAAGCCGTCTATAACGCCGCGCTGGATCAGTTTGGGCCGCATTCGCGCATCATCAGCCCGCACAATGTCCAGAGCGACTATAACTTCGTGCGTGGCGGTGACATCGACGAAATCCGCATCTACGACCGCATGCTTGATGACGCGGCCATCGCCACACTCGCGAAAGGCGACGCGCCCGCCGATCTCGCGCCGCTGTCAGCCCGACAACTCGACGACACCCGCTGGCGGGACGAATGGTGGTGGCGTTACGGCTGGAACCGTCCCGGCGATCCGCCGCCGTATCTTGTCGACGCTTCGACCACGGTGCGCAAAGTCGAGATTCATGACGCCTACGACCTCAAACGCTGGTATTGGAAGGCCTGCGATGGCATCCGCGAAACCACGTGGCCCGGGGTGTACAACCGCTCACGTCTGCCCGGCCGCAACGATTATTTTCAGTTGCCCGACTGGGATTGTTACACGCTTTCGGGGAAATCCATCACGTTCATGATGCCCGACGAGCCGTGGAATCACCTCGAGATATCCGGCGCCGCGTGGGGCCGGATGAGTCTGCTCACCGGCACACGCGAGGTGAGGCTCTTCGACCGCCCCGCAGGGCAGGAAAAGACCTACCACCGTTTTCCGGAGCCTGCCATCGGTGACGACATTCGCTTCGACAACGTCGAGCAGGAGCAGCCGATCGGTGAACTGAGCGCATACTACGTCAGCGCGGGCCACGAACCTGCCGGCAGCACCAACCTTCCATTCCGTCTCACCTTCGCCGCTCCCACGGATGCCAGCCTCACCAACCTTGTGCACTTCATCGAAGGTCGCCACGCTCCCGATGAACGCGCCACATTGGTCGCGGTGCCGGCGAGTTCCACGACACCGGTTCCGCCGCCGGCTTCCACGTCCGGCGCGCTGCCGCTCGTGCACATTCTCGTGCCGGATACGTGGGACGGCCTTGAGGACGGCCTCGACGGCATCGCTATCGACCTGCCAGCGCTCAGGGTCAAGCCCACGCACGGTGACCTCTTTCCGCTCAACATTCAGGTGAAAGACCCGCTCTGGGCACTGCGCGATATGTGCGATTTCACGTTCAGCGTGAAACCTGGGGAGGCCCGCACGCTGTGGCTCGACTTGCGTGACCGCCTTCTGCCGGCTGGCAAAGGTCTCTATCTGACCATCGCGGGCGCAGGAGCCGAATTCGGCCCGGCGGCGCTCGACGGCGCGACGTTGCGTCTTGTATTCAAGTCCCGCAGGGCCGCGCGTGCCGAGCATGAGATCGACCGCTTCACCCAGGTGCGCGACTGTTATGCGATGCTCGTCGAGGAGCATCCGCACAGCCCCAAATACAATCTTTGGAACCGGTTCGAAGCCGACCTCAACGACTTGCTGCGCGTCAACCCGGACCACAACCCCGGCCGCAGCTACGCCGCGGTCGAGTTGGGCACGCCACGTCCGACATTTCGCCATCGCGTCCCGCCGCTCCATGTTCCGTTGTGGGCGTTTCGGCAGGTCGAGCTTCTCGGGCGCGTGAAGCGCTTTGTAGTGTGGTATATCGACCACCGCCAGATCGAAAACGGCGAGTTCGGCGGTGGGATCGCCGACGACAACAATCTCCTCAATATGTGGCCCGGTGTCGCCCTCATGGGCTGCGAGCCGGACAAGCTCCGCGTTTCCCTGCACGCGTTGCTCGAGGCGGCGTTTGGCAACGGCATGTTCACAGATGGCCTGCCGACCATTCAAGCCGATGAATTGCACAGCAACGAGGAAGGGATCAATTGTCTCAACGCAAACCTGATCCTTGAATACGGCAGCCCCCGCCAACTCGAGCGGGCCATGGTCACCCAGCGCGGCGTTGCGGGAATCACCGGTATCAACGCCGCCGGCCACCGCCATTTCCGTACGTCCTACTACAGCGGCACGAAGATGGCGACCGAAGACCCATGGGGTTACGCAAAGGCGTACTCCTACCTCGTGCTGGCGCCCGGTCAGATGCTCGTCGAGTACAACGGCAATCCAACCGCGAAGAAGTTACTATTGGAACTCGCCGACGGCCTGCTCGCGCACCGCCACCAGGACGCTGACGGCCACTACGTTCTCCCCACGGCGATCCATTTCGTGGATGACAAGGACGGCGTCGCGACCCGCGGTTATTTCCCTTGGCCGGTATTCTGGACCGCATGGAAATGGACCGGCGACCGCAAGTATCTCGACCCGATCTTCGACGGTGGGACCACGTCGCTCATGGCGGTCAACGCCAACATGTTGGACATCCTCGATATCCGCAACACGTGGGGCCCGCGCATCGTCTCCGGCGAGACCGGTCGGCCCGCCGAGCCCCGCGCGAAGGATGGTCGCACCCCTCCGCGGATGGGGGCCTTTCGCGAGTCCACCGTGGGGCATTTCGCATGGCAGTTGACTGGCGATAAACACCAACTCGAAACATTGTATGCGGGCCAAATCGACGACTGCGACCTTCTCGAATATATCGACACCGAGGGTGGTCTGTGGACGGATCGTGTCGGTCTGCCCTATTCCGACCTCCAGCGCGAGCGGCTCGGCGGGGTCGCACTGGTGCGCAGCCATGAGTTCCCGGGCCACGAAGTCAGTTGGAATTTTGCCCCACCGGCCTATGACCAGAGCGTGGCGATCCTCGTCCCCAACGCCACGCCCACCAGTTTCAAGGTCATCGCCTACAATCTCGAAACCACACCCGTTAAAGCGACCATGACCGGTTGGAATATCGACCCCGGCGTTTGGGAGATCACGCAGGGGATCGACACGAACAATGACGACGTGGCAGACACCAACCTGACAACCACGACGGCGGTGTTCGAGCGCTCCAGCAGCCTGGAATTCACGTTTGCCCCGCGAGTGACGACGATTCTCACGCTCAAACTCAAGACGCCCGGCACGCCGTATTGGAACCGGCCCGATCTCGGCATCGACCGCGAAGACGTGCAAGTTCATGGTCGCGAAGTGCTGGTCCGCGTCCACAGCCTCGGCTCCGTCCCATCGCCCGCAACCACTGTGGTCATTCGCAACCGCAACGGCGAGATCATCTCCACCGAAAAAATCGGTCCGATACCGCCGCCGCTCGACCTGTACCCCAAAACGGCCGATGTGGAATTGACGTTGCCCGACGGCACCGAGGCCGCTGGCTGCACCGTCGAGATCGACCCCGACCACAAGCTCGAAGAAATCACGCGCCTGAATAATGTGGTGAAATTGTAACGGTAGGGTGCGGTGGCCCACCTCGCCGCACGTTATTATTCCGTGGCCCTCTGCAGCTTCGACGGCTCAATCGCCGCCGGATGAAACCGCATTTCCTTGATGAAGCCCTTGAACCAATAGACCCGGTTCAATCGCATGCCGAGCGCCACACGTCCGCTCGTCATCGGCGTGAATGTGACTTCGTCCTCCAGTTCTTCCACGCTATTGATGTAGGTTGCCATCTTCTTGCCGTCATACACCAGCGCAACCCACGTCCACGTGTCGGTCGGATGCAGTTTCCTGGTGTCGCGCAGCGTGCAATTGTCTGTCGCGCCCTGCAGATATGTGTCGAGGCTCCATGACATGCCGTCGGCGCTGCGTGTTTCCAGCATGACCCGGCTGCGGCGTTCATCCTCAATGTGCACGAACCGTTGCGCGGGCGGGCTGTTGGCCGCCGGCATGAACAACACCTCGATGGTGAACGCCGACCAATTCGCCAGCGGATTGGTCGGCACGACAAGACCATCGCTCAGGCCGTCAAATTCCAACGCCGCATCCACGATCTTCGGCGTCCCGAGTACTTCCGGTGTGTGCCCGCCAACCGACGCCGTACTGTTCAGCGTCCACACCTCCGCCACCTGCAAATGTGTGGGTGGCCGCTCTGCCGCGTCAGCGTAAAGACCTGTCAACACTGAGAGGAATAGCCAGAGTACAGTGGCCTTGGGTGCGTTCATTTCTTGCCTGCGACAGGCTGGCTGGACGATGGCTTTTTGACCGTTCCCCAGAGGGCGATGGAGCCGACCACGAGCAGCCAGAAGGGGAAGACTGCCAGGCCGGGAATGGCTTCGGCGATCAGGGCGGGAAGAATAACCCATTGGCGTCCGAGGATGAGAAACAGGGCAATAGCAGTTGCGATATCGAGCGTCCACTGCAACGGTGGTATGAATTCCAGCCACGCTGCGAGAAAATCCGAAACCGCCGCGATCACGAACGCCGCTATGAGCCGCTTCCGACGCGAGACGGACACGCGCGGTTGTTCCACGGGCGGCGGCGACTCTTCTTTCGGCAATAGTTCCCAATCAGCCATTGTGCGCTGAGAATAGCGGAATCTTCCAACGCTGCAACCGCAATGGTGTGCCCTCAATACAGTAGAACGGGCTTCCAGCCCGTTCATAAGATTACACAAACGGGCAAGATGCCCATTCTACGAGCCGCGAATTAGTACACTACCAACTCTCGTTGCAATGTAGTTCTATCGGATCGCGCGTCTAATGGCCCGCTTGCCAACTGGTGAGGGTGCCGTCATCGAAATCCAAATACTCCTTGCCGGGCGACCCGGATTTATAGAGCCACTGTTCATGGGTGCCATGTTCGGTTGTGGTGCTGCCGATTTGATCAGGTTCTCCGATTGACGCCCTGACGTCTGACTCTGTCATGCCGGTCAGAACATCTCCGCGCGCAATCGCGTTGCTTACCTCCGGTGAAAGGTCAGGATGGGCTTCGAGATAGTGCCGACGGCGGGTTGCCTGCTCTCGCGCCACTTGTTGCTCGGCCGTCAACTGTTCCTGGTCCTTTTTCTTCCTTGAGGTGTGGCACCCCAGGGCCAGAACCAACAACATGACCAGCACGATGCGATTCATTTCGCGCAGTCCTCGCCACCGCAGCCGCGATGGTGGCCGGGATTTAGTGCTTCGAGACACTTTATTTCGATGGTAGGGCGCGACCGCCGGGCGCGCCGCGTCGTTCGGGCGAACGGGCCGACCGCCGGGTGGCCCCTACCAACGGCGTAGCAAATGAACCGCGTCGCAACACTAATTCACGCCCAGGAGTTCCACTTCAAACACCAGCGTGGCATCGGGAGGAATCACGCCGCCCGCGCCCCTTGAGCCGTAGCCGAGGCTGGGCGGGATGGTGAGCTTGCGCACGCCGCCCACCTTCATTCCCACAACGCCCTGGTCCCAGCCTTTGATGACCTGACCGCCTCCCAGTGGGAAGGTGAAAGGCTGTCCGCGGTCCTTGGACGAGTCAAACTTGGTGCCGTCGGTGAGCCAGCCCGTATAATGGACCGTCACGCTCTTGCCCGTCACGGCCTCGTCACCCGTCCCGACCTTCGTATCTTCAATTTTCAATTCGGTCACAGTAGCTCCTGGTTGCGGCGCCGCAGCAGCGGCCGCTGGTTGAGGTGTTGTGGTGGTTGCGGGTTGGGACGGCGCAGCAGTTGCCGGCTGCGGTGTTGCAGCGACGGCTGGCAGCGTTGCCGGTTCGTCTTGTTTGGGCGCCTCGCTCTGCGAGCAGCCTGCCGCGATGGCGACAAGCGCGATAACGAGTGCGTGCGTTGCAGCAAGCCGATGCAATGTCATGGATGTATTCTTCATGGGCATGGCGGAAAGTCTAGTGACTGCGGACCCTGATTGCAAGTCCACGGCTGGAGACTCAGCGCTTCGATGAATTTGCGCGGAGGGAAGTCAAAATGCGTTGCTCCTTGGCTTTGCGGTCGATCTTCGGCCACAACCCGTGCGCTTCGACTTCGCGCAAGGCAGACATGAGCGTCTCGACCCGTTCCTCGGGCGTCTTGCGCAGATTGCGGCGAATCATCTCATCGAGATGCAGATTCATGACGCAAATATTATTAGAATTCCTCCGAAGCTGCAAAGATTGCGCATTATCGTATTGGCGCGAAGGTTGTCATTCTGAGCTTGTCGAAGAATCTCTAAAATCGGACCCAGAGAGCAGTCAGGTATTCGCAAGAGTTTCAGTGTCTGATTCACTGACGGTAGCCGGTTCCGGCGTTATGCCAAACGCCATCATCAGGAACTGATATGGATAGTTCTTCGCATCCGCGACTAGGCCAAGTAGGAGCACTTCATCGCGTCCCGACTCGTCATGTGCTCGCCCAATGATGTTACGCGCAGTTGCATCGCGTTCCGCTCTCGTAATGCGCTTAAAGCCGTAAGCCGCCATCGCTGTTTGCCGCTGCGGAGGGCCGGTTACCATGAGCACCGTATTCTCGTGGCCTTTCACGTGCCAGTTCGAGCGGACATTCCTCAGCATTTTCTTCACTCGCTTCTCAAAACCGACTTGGCTCTCGTATTCGGCGCTGAGTAGGAATCTCCCGACTTCCGTCCAGCCGTCAAAGCGACGGGTCTCCGCAGCCTTCAAGATGTCGCGCCACCATTGGGTGAGTCTTAGTTGAGGCTTTGTTGCGGGCTCACGCAACATCTTTGAAAAAAAATAGGTGTCGAACTGCTCTCCCAGACCGTAAAGTTGCAAACCACGTGAACGTTCGAATTCAAATTCGCCCACGTTAAAGCCGGTCGCCATATAGAACGCGAGAAGGTCGAGTTCGTCGGCCATGTAGTCCACATTCGATTCCCATTCTGAGCGACGTAGAAGGTAGTGCAGCCTCTGATGCGTTCCTTCAAGGATTTCAAAAACGAGTTCCAAGTCAAACAACGACATCGTCACTCCTAATCGCGCGTTCTGCTCGATGAAACCGCTCTTTGCCAGCAGCCTGCTCTGACATACGATCGGGCCTACGAACTCCAGCGTCAGATTCAATCGGATGACGCGCTGCAGTTTTGTCGTATCGCAGCGATTCTCTATGCCGCGCTTGGTCTTAAAAACATGCTGTCCGCGGTTGCTAAGTAGGAAGTCGGCGAAACGAGCGCCTTGCAGCGATGGCTCAAGAATCAATTCCTTCACGACTTGCTCCAGACGTTGACCCCCTCTCCGCGCAGACGGATCGACTCGACCCGATTTGCATTCGACAACAATCGCGGTCTTATCAAGGAGTACGAGCAGGTCGTTTTCGTACTCGTTCCACATGCTACCCTTGAGAGTGGCGCAACCGGGTAACGCGGTTATAAAGAGGGCTTCCGCTTGATCCTCCAAGTATTTCGGTCTGATCTTATCTTGATACTTCTTCAATACCTCGGGGAACTGCGCAATGGCCGACTCAATCATCTCCAAGCCGAACGCAACGAAGAGTTGGAGTAAGGGCCAAAAATACAGGTCATCACTCAACTTGATTACCGGCTTTCGCCATACCGGATTATTGAGAAAGAAATGGTCTTTGTTTGCCTGTTGAAGATCGCCAGGACTTAGCGACCAGAGATTGAGAAGCTTCAGCATCGCCTCGGGAGTGATCTCATCAGGGTATGCGTTGACAAAGTCATTCAGTGTAAATGCATACGACTCCCAAAGATCGAGGTCCTGGTGCAGCAGCATCACCCACTTAGCTTCAACAACACCAAGGTTTCGCTCGCGACAAAATTGCAGCATCTTATCGGCGCTGTCGGAATCGGGAGTGAAAATGTCATAATAGGTGCAAACCGCCTTCTCAACTGACTTAGCCCGCAAAACCGGCCCCGCACGCTTCCGGCGATTATTCAAAGTTTGTTCTGTGCGTCTAAGCAATGTCTGAAACATTGGCGCGAGCTTGCTTGGTTTTATTCCACTCAATTTGAAGACCTCATCATCAAGAGGCTCAAACAAGTCGCTTAGCATTTTGTAAATTTGGGAGGGGTATCCCCAATTGCGAATTCCTTGGGTGTGCATTCGCATCTCTTCCTTGACCATCGCAGAAGAATCTCGCGGCTTGTCTCCAACCCGCTGCATGGCAAACGCGAAGCCGGTCTTCGACAAGTTCACTCGGAGTTCCTGAATGGGCGGGATTGGTGTTTCGCCAAATGCAACCTTGTCTTTGGGCAAGGTTAGGAAGAGAGCTTGAAGAAGCTCGATGTCAGGTTGCTGAGTGCGCCCTTTGAATTCTGCCGACTTGTCGCTCTGCTCGGCCAAAGTGAGGTCATAAAATGCGAAGTGTGACAGCGTGTATAACGGACATAACTTAGGGATTAGCTCCTGCGTGCGCCGCAAACAGGTGTTGAGTTCCTCTCGGAACTGGCGTCCCATCTCCTTCGCAACAGTCTCGCGTACGTCGTCAGGTGCGTTTTGTAGCGGGTTAGGTAGTTGAAAGAGATGAAGATCGATCCGGGGCTTGCCACTTGGCTTCGTTCGACCTTTCTTTCCCATCGTACACCATCTTCAATCGCCGGTATCTCCTACCCCAAAATACGCGCAGTCAGGATGGTGAAAGACCAACGCGCTCACTGACGCCTCCGGATCCATCATAAACCCCTCGGTCAACTGGACGCCAATGTCGTCTGGCTTCAATAGTTTCCAAATCCCGGCCTGATCTTCGAGCGCGGGGCAGGCGGGGTAGCCGAAGCTGTAGCGGCGGCCTTGGTATTTGGTGGTGAAGCGGTCGATCATTGTCATGTCGGCGGGATCGGGGAAACCCCAGTCTTCGCGGATGCGCCGGTGCAACCATTCGGCGCAGCCTTCGGCGGTCTCGATGGCGAGCGCTTGGAGGGCGTGGGATTTCAGGTATTCGCCTTTGGCTTTGTATTCCTCGGCGCGTTGGCGGATGCCGGTGCCGGCGCCGACGACGAAGAGGGCGACGGAGTCGCGGACGAACACCCCCTCACCCTGACCCTCTCCCCCGGAGGGGCGAGGGGAAGCATGGGGGCGTGTTGGCGGATTCACGTAATCCGAGAGGCAGAGGCCGTCGGGTTTGCGTTGGCGATGGAAGTGGAAGGTATGGACAGGCGCACCCTCACCCTGACCCTCTCCCCCGGAGGGGCGAGGGGAGCCGGAAGAAGACTCTGTGTGCTCTGTGTCTCTGTGGTGGGAATACAACTTGATGGAATTTCCATCGGCTTCCGCGTCGAAGAATTGCCAGACGGCTTTGACCTTCATGAATTTGGCGGCTTCGGCTTTGACGTCTTCGACGAGGTTGTGCAATTCCAGCGCTTTCGGGTCGCGCGCGGCGAACGCTTTCTCGTAATTGGTTTTGAAGCCGAGATGGCGGACGTAGAGCATCTGCGGGTTGATGTATTCCCAAACCTCACGCAACTGCGGCACGTCGCGCACTTTGCGGTCGGGGTAGGGGGCCGGGCGCGGCGGCAGGATCCGCACGCGGCTGCTGCGCGCGGTTGTCTCGGGAAATTCTTCCGTCTTCTCCGCAACGACGGCGGTCGCGACAGGTTTGTGTTCCGTCATCACCTTCTCGGCCTCGGCGGGATCCATGAGGCGGTTCATGATCGACAGGCCGGTCATCGCGTCTTTGCAATACACGACGACGCGCTCGTAGCTCGGCGCGATGCGGGTGCGGGTGAACTTATCGCTGAGCGCTGCGCCGCCGACCAGTAACGGCACGGTGATGCCCGCCTGTTTGAGGTCGCCCGCGGTGATGACCATCTGCTGCGCGCTCTTGACGAGCAGACCCGACAGGCCGATGGCGTCGGGCTTGTGCTCGCGATAGGCCTTGATCAGGTCTTCGGGCGGCACTTTGATGCCGAGATTGATGACGTTGAAGCCGTTGTTCGAGAGAATGATCTCGACGAGGTTTTTGCCGATGTCGTGCACATCGCCTTTGACGGTGGCGAGCAGCACCTTGCCTTTCGTCGAATCGGCTTTCTTCTCCATGAATTGTTCGAGGTGCGCGACGGCGGCCTTCATCGCCTCGGCGCTTTGCAGCACTTCGGCGACGATGAGTTCGTTGGCGTTGAACAGGCGGCCCACTTCTTTCATCCCGTTCATGAGCGGGCCGTTGATGATGTCCAGCGGCCCGGCTTCCTTGAGCTTGAGGTCCAGATCGGGAACGAGACCTTCCTTCGAGCCTTCGAGAATGTAATTCGCGAGACGACCGTCCAGCGGTAGGTCGGACGTCTTCTTCTTCACGCGACTCTCGGCGGTGCGGAAATGGTCGTTTATCGCGGCAATGTGATGTTGGTTGATCGCCGCGCGCTGCTCTTTCGTTTGCTTGCGGTAATCGTCCGGCGCGTCGAAGCCGGCAAACGGCAGATTCCAGAGCAAATGTTCGACGAGCTTCTTCTCCTTGTCAGGAATCGTGGCGTAGCGCTCGAGTTTCTCAGCGTTCACGATGGCGAGGTCAAGCCCGGCCTTTGTTGCGTGATAGAGGAACACCGAATTGATGACCTCACGGGCGGCCGGCGGCAGGCCGAAGCTGACGTTGCTCACGCCGAGGATCGTTTTGCATTTCGGCAACACCTGCTTGATCAACCGCACACCTTCGACCGTCTCGACCGCGCTGCCGATGTAGTTCTCATCGCCGGTCGCGCAGGGGAACACGAGCGGATCAAAGATCAGGTCTTCCTCGGGGATGCCGTGGCCGACGCAATAATCGCGGGCGCGCTGGGCGATGGCGAGTTTGCGCTCGCGTGTGATTGCCTGCGCCTGCAGTTTGTCCTCATCAATGGAGCCGATGACGATGGCCGCGCCGAATTTCTTCACGAGCGGCAGGACTTTGTCGAATTTCTCCTCGCCGTCCTCGAAATTGATCGAGTTGATGATGCTCTTGCCGAGGCAGTACGTGAGCGCGCGCTCGATGGCTTTCGCGTTCGTCGTGTCGATCATGAACGGCACTTTGACCTTGTGGATGACCTTCTCGTAAAAGCGGTCGATGTCCGTCAACTCATCGCGGTCGGTGTTTTCGAGGTTGATGTCGATGACGTGCGCGCCGCTTTTGACCTGGGCGCGCGCGATCTCCGTCGCCTCCTCGAATTTCTCGTCGCTGATGAGCCGCTTGAACGCGCGGGAGCCGACCTCGTTGGTGCGTTCGCCGACGATAAGCGGGCGATTGTCGTCCGTCGCCTCGACGAGTTCGATGCCGCTATACCACGATTTGCGCGGCGCGCGGAATTTACGCGGTTCCTTACCGTCGACCATCTCAGCGATGGCTTTGATGTGCGGCGGGGTCGTGCCGCAACACCCGCCGACGATGTTGAGCCAGCCGTTTTTGACGAAGCGCTCGATCGCGGACGCGAGTGTGGTCGGCGTTTCGAGGTACAAGCCTTCCTCGTTGGGCAGCCCGGCGTTCGGGTAGCACGACACGCGCGTATCGGCCATCTGATGAATGGTACGGATGTGATCGGTCATGAACTCGGGTCCGGTCGCACAGTTCAAGCCGATGCTGAGCAAATCGACATGTTGCAGCGACGCGACGAGCGCGTCCGCTGCCTGTCCTGCGAGCATCGTTCCCATTGGCTCGATGGTACCGGAGACCATGATGGGAAGTTTGTAACCCAACTCATCGAAGGCTTTTTGGATGCCGATGAGCGCGGCCTTGATGTTGCGCGTGTCCTGACACGTCTCGACGAGCAGGATGTCCGCGCCGCCTTCGGCGAGTCCGCGCACTTGCTGATAGAAATTCTCGATCAACTGCTCGAACGTCACGCCGCCCGTGACCGTGATCGCCTTTGTCGTCGGGCCGATGGACGCGGCGACGAAGCGCGGTTTGTTTGGAGTGGAGAATTCCGCCGCCGCTTGGCGCGCGAGCTTGGCGGCGGCGACGTTGATCTCGTGGCATTTGTCGGCAAGCGCGTACTCGGCGAGCACGAGCGGCGTGCTGCCGAACGTGTCGGTTTCGACGATGTCCGCGCCGGCCTCGTAGTACTTCTTGTGAATGTCGAGGATCACGTCGGGCCGCGTGAGCACGAGGTTTTCGTTGCAGCCTTCCAGTGCCGCGCCGCCGAAGTCGGCGGCCGTGAGGTCGCGTTGCTGGATCATCGTCCCCATCGCGCCGTCGAGCACGAGGATACGTTCGTCCAGCAATGACTTGAGCAGCTTGGTTCTGTCGTCTCGATTGTTCATGCGTCTCCCGAAGCGTGTAAATTACCAGCCGGGCCGCCGTAACACAAGCGGCGGCCCGGGCTGTCTGTGCCTTTGGTTAAATCTGGAAGTCCAGAGGGAAATCCAGCGTTTCGGCCAATTCTTCCAACCTGCCAGCGCCATGTTGTTCCATGAAGGTGGCGGAGATGAGTTGCGCCGGGGGCTTCGGAACGGTCTGTTGTTCGCGGCGCACAGGGGCCTCGTGGCGGACATGTTCGATTCTGGACTGCGTTGTTGCTGTGGCGTACATGATGCGTTGTTCCTTTCGGGCCGCTTACGTTGCGCGGCCTAAACCTCACGCATCAGGACAAACAAAAACCGCGATTCGCATCAGCGAAGCGCGGTTGCGCGGAGCATTATTGTTCGAGCGGACGTTTGCCGCTCGCACATCGAACCGAGTGACTTACTCGATTCAAGCCACCGTAGGCGCTCCCGCCTCGGTTGGCAGTCCCAAAACTCTTCGGAACCTTCCTGATGCTGGCGGAAGTATACGCGTGCAGATGAGATTTGCAAGCAAAACTTGCATGACGGACGCAAGAGTAGGATGATTTACAACAACAGAATGAAAGCGCGGCGCGCCCGGCGGTCGCGCCCTACCCACGGCATTAACATGAAGAGGGCGTTCATAGTTTCAATTATCCTAGGTGTTGCACTGGGAAGTCATGCGGCGGAGAAGGAGGCAACCATGGCACAATTCACATTGAGCAGTCCGAGCTTTCAAAATAATCAGCCCATGCCGTCGAAGCATTCGTGCGAGGGCGAGGATGCGTCGCCCGCATTGAAATGGGATGGCGCGCCATCGGTGACGAAGAGCTTTGCCTTGATCTGCGACGACCCCGATGCGCCTGGTGGGACGTGGGTGCACTGGGTGATCTACAATATTGGGCCGAGCCGCACCGGGTTTGACGAGAACATAGCCAAAACCGACTATTCTCCAGAGTACAATATTGAAGTTACAACTCGCACGGCGTCCAAGGTGGAAGGTTCGACGCAAGGCATCAATGACTTCGGCAAAGTCGGGTACGGTGGGCCGTGTCCGCCACGCGGGCACGGGACACATCATTATCATTTCCGGCTGTATGCGCTGGACGCGGAATTGAACCTCGCGCCGCGCGTGAAGCGACAGCAGCTCGATGTGGCCATGAAGGGGCACATCCTCGCACAGGCGGAGTTGGTCGGGACGTATCAGCGGGATTGAGAGTCCCCAACAGAATCAGTCGCCGTAGGAGCGGTTTGTAACCGCGACCGGTCGCGATTGGAAATCGCTCCTACGAGCAGTTCGGTGCGGATGGCGGTGAGGATTTCGTAGTAGCGCCAGGCGGCGACGGCATCGGGTTCTTGATGATGGTCGGGCTTCAATACCAGATCGCCTGTGGCCAGCAGGACTTTCTGCACTTCCGGATTCTGCCGGACTTTCTCTCGGGTGGCTTCCACGATCAGCTTGTAGTGCTCGCCGGGCAGCGCGGGTCGGTACTCCATGCGCTGGCCTTCAAACGTTACCCAGTCGATGCCCATTTTCTTGATGTTCACATTGGCCTGATCGCCCGCGTGACGGGCGTCGAAACCGGTGAGTTGCCCGACCTGTTCGCGCGTGAATTTCCATTCCAAGCCGGGAAACTTCGCGCGCGGATCGTCCGCATTCTCGGGATACTTCATCATCTGCCAGAAGCCCTCGAGGCTGGCATAGCGTTTTCCATGGAATGTGAACGGTGTGGGCGCAAAATTGGAGAGCAGACCGAGTTCGTTGCGCTTCGAGAGGATGACTTCGCCGGGGCCGGCTTCTTGCGGCAGGATTTCCCAGGCGGGCACGCCTTCCTTCGGCACCGGTGTCCACCAGTGCGCCGGATACCGTGGGTCCCGCGGCACAGCCGGGGCGTTCGTGGAGTCGGCGAACACAGCGACCACCAAGAACAGCAGCGCGAGGGCACACAGCACTCGAATCAACATCCCGCCATACATGAGAGAACTATGCGACCTCATTCACTGTCCCGTTTTCTGGTCGGGGTTTGTGTCGGTGCTCTTGGTCTTCAGCAACCCATCCAGATTCTCGAACGGATTGGCGATGGCCGAGCGCTTTGGCTCATCGACGGGCGCTGACCCATCGACGTAGCCCTTCAGCTTGTATTTCTCATGCTCGTGATCGTGGCAGTAAATGCACAACAACTCCCAGTTGCTGCCGTCGGGCGGGTTGTTATTGTGATTGTGGTCCTTGTGATGGACCGTCAATTCCTTCAGCCGCTTGCCAGAGAACTCACGGCCGCAACTACCGCAGACATGGGGGAACAACTTGAGCGCGCGTTCGCGATAGCCCTTCTGTCGGATTTCCACGTCCCGCCGAAGGTCGGCAAGAATCTGGGCCTGGCGTTCGGGATCGGGCGTTGGGTTCTTGGGCTTCATGTTTGCACGGTCACGTTGAATCGTCGGCCAAAACCCGCGGGCGATCAAGTCCGTTCTGCTGAGCGGTGGTCACTGTATCAAGTCCCCCCTCACCCGTCCCCGCAAACGACGGCGGGGCCGGCCTCTCCCCCGGCGGGGCGAGGCGCGCGTTGCCGCCATTTCCTCTCCCCTTGGGGGAGAGGATCAAGGTGAGGGGTGCCGTTGGCTTCTGACCACCACTGTTAATCATACCCGTGCGGATCACCCTCTTGTTGTCTTGCAGCAGGAATGCCGCAGGCTTATCGTGGGCGCCGATGAAGAGTGGTTCCTCCCAGATCACGGCCAAAAAGCCGTGCCTGCCGCCGCTGGCCACGGATCAACATCGATTCCTGCTGGGGAAGCAGTTGCGCGACGTGTCGCGCTCGTTTTATCTCACGCTGCGGGTGCTGCCGCGCGAGATTCGCACGCAAATCTCACTGGCCTACCTGCTGGCGCGGGCGACGGACACGATTGCCGACACGAAAGCCGTGCCGCGCGCCAAACGCATTGCGGCGCTGCAAGAGCTTCAGAATCTCTCGCACGTGCCCGGGTTGGGCGCGATTGCTGAACACCAGACTTCTTTGGCCGAGAAGCAATTGCTCGAACGCCTCGAAGACTGCATCGTCGCGCTGGGACAATTTGATGAAGCCGATTCCCGCCGTATCCAGGAATTGCTGAAAATCATCATCGGCGGCCAGATCTTCGACCTGCAACGGTTTCCCGGCGAGACCGAGAAGGAGTTGGTCGCGCTGGCGAACGACGAGGAACTGGACCATTACACATATATGGTGGCCGGCTGTGTGGGCGAATTCTGGACGAAGATGTGCCTGGCGCATGTCGAGGCGCTGCACTCATGGAACACGCCTGAAATGTGTGCGCTGGGCGTACGCTTCGGGAAAGGGCTGCAATTGGTCAACGTGCTGCGCGACATCCCGAAAGATTTGCGCATTGGCCGTTGCTACTTGCCGGTAAAAGACCCGAAAGCGTTGCTCGATCCGCGCAACTTCGACGCGATTCGCCCGCTCTACATGCATTGGCTCGATACCGCTGTCGAACATCTCGACGCCGGCTGGCAGTACACGATGAAAATCCCGCGCGGGGAAACGCGATTGCGTCTGGCCTGCATCTGGCCAATCTGGATCGGCCTGATGACCATCGCCCGGCTGTGCACTGGAAACCCGCTCGACCCGGCGCAGCGCATCAAGACTTCGCGCGGTGAGGTTTACGGCGTGATGGTGCGGTCGTTTTTTACGTGTCGGAGTGATGGGGCGCTGAATGGTAAATACCAGGCGTTACGTAGAACGACCGGCGCTATTGAGGAGACTGTCAATAGTCAATGACTGGCCGCTTTGCTGACCAGCATTCTGACCTCTTCTATGGAAAAGACTCCGTTCTTCTTCAAATGGATGACCGCATGGCAATTCGGACAGACAGGTCGAAGATCACGGATCGGATCTACTTCGTGTTCAGCCCCAACCTCTGATAGCGGCATCAAGTGATGGACGTGAATAAACCCAGCAAACGAGCCTCCGTAGACGTCTCTGAAAGTCATTCCACATACCGCACACCGGTCCCCGTGATGCATAATGCATTTCCGGCGCACGACTAGATCCCTCTCGTAGGCACTGACCGTGAATGTACGCGCGAGCCCTTCGATGTGCTGTTCATCTGAGGGGACATGCGAGACGGTGTCCTCGCTGTCCTCAGATTCAGGCGCCTTACAAGGGTGGGAAAGAGGGCTTGGAAACGCGTGGCCGAATTCAGTCGATAGGTACTCGATCAACTCTTGAGAATGGCCTTTATAGCTATACGGGGTCCTCGCTGCCTCTTTTATCCAGAGGCTGTGCGACCTTCGTACATGGGGCAACACCTTCGAGGCGAGTTGGACAGGAAATATGCATTCGTATGACCCCTGTGAAGTTTTGTAGAACTTGTCCTTCGTGGGACACCAACATACCTCCCCGATTGCTTTAAGCTCTTCGGGCTTTTTTGGCGAGTGGGCGATCAACCGAATCGTTTCTTTGGAAATCGTAAGAACGACGCTCTGCCCAACTTTCAGTTGGAGCGTATTTCTGCAAGTAGCTCCCCACCGACTAGGGCCTGCTTCGTGTGCAAGGAGAATCGAGTCGGCCAGAAACTTGAGACAACAGAGGCGAACTTCGTTCGGCAGGATACGCGAAATCATTTGACCCGTCGGAACGGCGTTTGCGTTCATTTGAGGCTTCCAGCTTCTACCGCGCCTGCTTCATCAATCGCGGAGTGCTTCACTTTGGTGGTTTCACAGTATCGCACTTGAAATCTTCGACACGGACGCCATCAGTATATTTCGGAGGAGCGTTCATGCTTGTCGCGACGAGTGGGTTGCCGCTTGGCATTGCAAAGCCAAGGAAAGCCTTCTCTGTCGTTGGCATGTCGCAAGGTAACTCATCCAGTTCTTCCAGCTTCCGATAGCACGCTCGCGAACGCCAACAACCCCACTCGAACCTGTTCCCCTTTGGCAATTGTGTTATTTCTTGTCGTTTCTGTCTCTTTCTTCAAACGCTTTAGTGATAGCTCTGGTAATAGTCTCTTCCTTTTCCTTAAGTTCATAATCGTGCATTTCCAGCTTTGTTTTGGCGTACCTGTTTGCGCCCCATGCGACCCACGCTATAATACCTAAAAAAATGAGAGCTATAACTGTTGTACCATCCATATTGAATTCTCCTTATTTAATTCCCGTTGTGTTGGATGTTGAACAGCAATGATAAGCAGGGTGTTGTTTCCATTCTGCGTTGCTTTCTACTGCACGACCTGCAGCGGGACTAAGAGCGCTCGACAATCTGAATGAACGGGCTGGCTACAGGAAATCAGAGAACACCTGTCCTCTGACGTGAGTTCAGAAACCTGAACGGGCTTCTCGCAGTTGGTGCAGGTCAGGGAACTGCCGGAACCAGCTTCGTCAATTACGAGGTGTTTCTCGCACCCCGAACATTTGAAGGGGATGACCGCCACGATATATGAGTATCCCGGTTCGGGACGTTTGTTCAAGGCATTTCGCAAAGGGTTCGGCTAACAGTATTGTGCCTTCCAGCGCTTGTTTCGGTGGGCTGCCGTTCGGGGCGATCTACCGTGGACCACGCCGTCGGTGGGCAGCCCACAGTCTACGGCGGCCAAGATGGCCGCCCCACAATAGAAAATGGTGGCGCCGCGCCGAGGAAGGCGGAACGCGCCGACAGAGCGGCGCGGCTACAGGGGCGCGGTGTGAGGCGGGCGGCGCTCTGGGCCAGAGCGCCCTACCGGCGGGACAGACGAACGGAAAGGACAGAGACCCTTCGACTGCGCTCCCGCCGGCACTAAAGTTGTGGCGGGCAAGCAGGGTGACAGCCGGGGAGGGTGGTTGGCGCTCGACTAAAGCAACCAGATGCTTAAACTGGTTCGCATGAAGACGAAAGAGATCGGAGCGAGCGAGGCTCGGGCGCGGCTCTTTGAACTGTTGGAGAAGGTGCATCAAGGGGCGGGGTTCTTCATCACCAAGCGCGGGCAGCCGATTGCCGAACTACGGCCGGTGTGGCTTCCCGACCGTCGTCCACGATTCGGTTGCGACAAGGGGCGAGTGAAGATCGGAGCGGACTTTGATGCGCAGGTGGCGGAGATGAAAGAGTACAGCGAATGAAGCTGCTGCTGGATACACCCGCGTTCCGGTAGTTTGGTGTACAATTCTATTCGGCGCTTCGCAGAAGCGCCGCTACAACGGCATCTGACGCGCACTCGACCACCGCGTCACGTTCGCGCTTGAAAACGGGCCGGCTCGCCTTATGATGGCCCGGCTATGTTTACTGGTACGTATACGGCGCTGGTGACGCCCTTCACGAAAGAGGGGGCGATCGACGAACCGCGCTTGCGGCAGGTGGTGGAGCAACAGATCGCGGCGGGCATCGACGGGCTTGTTCCTTGCGGGACGACCGGCGAGTCGCCGACACTCGACCACGAGGAACACAACCATGTCATCGAACTGGTGGTGAAGTTTGCCGCCAAGCGCTGCAAGGTGATCGCGGGCACGGGGTCGAATTCGACCGAGGAAGCGGTCTTCATGACGCAGTACGCGAAGAAGGTCGGGGCCGACGCGTCGCTGCAGGTGGCGCCGTATTACAACAAGCCATCGCAGGCGGGGTTGTACGCGCATTTCAGTGAAATTGCGAAACGAACCCAAATTCCGATCATACTCTACAACATTCCAGGACGTTGCGGCGTAGATATTTCCAACGAAACAATCACGCGGCTGCGCGCCGATTTGTCGCAGTGGATTGTGGGTTTGAAAGAGGCGACAGGGATTATCGACCGCGTGAGCCAGTTGCGCGGGATGGTAGACCGCGAATTCTGCATTTTGTCGGGTGACGATTCGTTGACGCTGCCGATGATGAGCGTCGGCGCGGGCGGCGTGATCAGCGTGGCCTCCAACGCCATCCCGCGGGAAGTGACGGAGATGACCCATGCGGCGTTGAAGGGCGATTTCGAGCGGGCGGGGCGGATTCACGCGAAACTGTTCCCAATTTTCAAAGACCTGTTCCTCGAAACAAATCCGGTGCCGATCAAGGCCGCGATGGCGATGATGGGGCTGATCGAGGAATCGTATCGGTTGCCGCTCGTGCCGATGAGCGACGCGAACCGCGCGCAATTGAAGAAGACGCTACAAGCCCTCGGCTTGGTGAAGACGTGAGTCCCGTCAAGGTCATCATTTGCGGCGCCAAAGGCCGCATGGGACGCACCCTCGTCTCGTGCGCGCAAGGCGATCCCGAATTGCAACTCGTCGGCGAAGTGGACCAGGGCGACGATCTCTCCAAGGTCATCGCGCGCGCCGATGCTGTGGTGGATTTTTCCGTGCGCGAAGCGACCACCGCGGTGGCGAAGTTGGCAGCGGACAACGGCAAAGCGATTGTCATTGGCACGACCGGCCACGGCGATGCAGAAAAGGCCGCAGTGCGGGCACTCGCGAAAGTGATTCCCGTGGTCTGGTCGGCGAATTTCAGCATGGGCGTGAATACTCTGTTCTGGGCCACCCAGAAGGTCGCCGAAATTATCGGCAACGATTGGGAAGCTGAGGTTGTCGAGACGCATCACATTGCCAAGAAGGACGCGCCCAGCGGCACAGCCAAGCGGCTGCAGGAAATTTTGAGGCAGGTGCGGGGCAAGGAAGCGCCGTCCCACGCGCTACGCCTCGGCGACGTGGTCGGCGACCACACCGTGACGTTCGGCACGGTAGGCGAACGCCTTGAGTTGACCCATCGCGCCAGCAGCCGCGAGACGTTCGCGCGCGGCGCGTTGCGCGCGGCCAAATGGGCGGTGAAACAGAAACCCGGACTCTACGACATGCAGGATGTGCTGGGACTCCGGTAATTGATTGAGCGTGAAACGGGAACTGATCATTGCTTGTGTGGGGCTCGCGGTCGTTACGTCCTGCGCCACGCGAGGACGGAACGAGTTGCCATCCTCCAGCCCGCGTGCGGCGGAGATTCAAAAGAACTTGAATCAGACCGTGATTCGGTCAGTCGATCTGGAGAACGCGTCGTTGGAGAACGCGCTCAAGGTTTGGACCGAGTTGAGCCGCCAAAGCCATCCGCTGCATTTCGATTTTCGCCATGTGATTTCGTATCCGATGACGTACAGCAAACAATCGGCAGCGCCGGGCGGGGTGCGCACTGCTGTGCCGAAAGTCACGGTGCGACGAAAGAACATCACTTCCGCCCACCTGCTGGATGAGATCTGTCATCAGGCCAATTTCGTCTGGGTCATCATGGGCCGGGTGATTGTCGTCAAGCCGAGTGGGTTGCCGCCGCCCGATGCCGCGCTATGAAAGTCGGGCTGGGACTCGGTTCGAATCTGGGCGACCGCCTGGCGCACCTGCAACAGGCGAAGGCGTATTTGCTCAGCTTGTCGCCGGAGGCGTGGCACGTGGCGTCGCCGCTGTACGAGACGCAGCCGGTGGGATGCCCGCCGAATTCGCCGAAGTTTTTCAATGCGGTATTGGAAATCGAATTCAGCGACGGGCCAAAAACATTGCTGAAGAAAACTGCGGCGTATGAGACAGCCCACGGTCGTAAGGCCGACCTGCCGAAGAACGCGGCACGCCCCATCGACATCGATATTCTCTACTTTGGCGAAAAAGAGATTCTGGAGAAGGACCTCGTGGTGCCGCATCCGCGGATGGCGGAGCGCCGGTTTGTGTTGCTGCCACTGTCGACGATTCGGCCCGACCTGATCGTGAAGGGGACGGGCAAGACGGTGCGGATGCTGTTGCGGGAGTTGCCGGCGAGGGACGGGGAGGTTACATTCGTGCAGCAGGATTGGTGAAACCATCATGAACGAACACAAGGTGAACATCCACACGTTGCGAACGATGAAGCAGCGCGGCGAAAAGATCACGGCATTGACCGCGTACGATTTCTTCACGACGAAAATCATGGACGAGGTGGGCGTGCACCTCATTCTCGTAGGCGATTCCGTGGGCATGGCGGCGCTGGGCTACGAGAACACGCTGCCAGTCACCATGGACGAGATGGTGCATCACACGAGGGCCGCGGCCCGCGTCAAGCCCCACGCGCTGCTCGTCACGGACCTTCCGTTTATGAGCTACTCGACCGTGGATACGGCATTGGAGAATGCCGGTCGTCTGATTCAGGCGGGCGCGGAAGCAGTGAAACTGGAAGGCGGGGAATCCATCATCGAACAAGTGCGAGCGTTGGTCGCGGCCGGAATCCCCGTGCTGGGGCACATCGGTTTGTTGCCGCAGTCGATCCTGGAGACCGGTGGCTACAAGATTCAAGGCCGGACCCCGCAGTCGGCAGACAGAGTGTTGCGCGATGCGAAGGCACTGGAACAGGCCGGGGTCTTCGGGATCGTGATTGAGGGCACGATTGCGACGGTGGCAGAGAAGGCGACCGAGTCGGTTGCGGTGCCGACGATCGGCATTGGCGCGGGACCGCATTGCGACGGACAGATTCTGGTCAGCAACGACATGCTCGGGCTGTTCACGTGGTTCACGCCGAAGCACGTGAAGCGCTACGCGAATCTCGCGGAGGAAATGCGCAAGGCGTTTGCCGCGTACAAGCGCGATGTGGAATCCGGCAAATTCCCCAGCGCCGAGCATAGTTTTGGCGAGCCAGGCCCCAACTGACCGCTATTTCGCGCCGGGGCCGGCGACGTAGGGCAACGACAGAAAAACCAACGTGATGGCCATCAGGATCAAGATGATTCCTCCCAGAATCATCGCGGCAAGGGTGAGTCGTTTCTTCAGCCAGCAGAGGTCCACAAAAATGCGCCACGCTTTGGTGAACCGCGGATCGGTCTCCAGCAGGTCGCGCTCGTCATCCTTCAAGATGGCCTGCAGCATGCAGTCATAGGTGGGCTTGTCTCCCAGCACAATATGTTCGCTGAACAGGCGCGCGACAAAATCGTGCTTCATGTGGCGCAATTCCTCTTTGCGCGCCCGCTCGAAATCCACGAAGCGACGCTGAAATTCGCCGACGTAGTAGCTGACCGTATCTTGTTCCGCGTCGGCTTTGCCCGGGGGCTTGTTCATCCTCACGAGAACTCAAACTTCGATCCCGCGAACCGTTTGTCAATTTCCCCAACCACGCGGCGTTCATCGGACTCACCCTTGGCGACGAAGGTCACAGAAAACCGCAAGTAGGGGCCCGCGTCGTCCCACGGAACGGTCGAGATCAGCTTTTGCGTGATCAACCACTGCGAGACGTCTTCGGCGGACTTGAATGCCACGCGGTTTCCGTCCCCGTCGACGACCGCTTGGGGCGCGCGCACGTAGAGAAAAAACGAGCCTTTCGGTTTCGTGGCGTCGAAACCGTACTTGCGCAGGCAGGCGACCAGAACGTCCATGCGGCGCGAGTATTTCGCGGCGATCTTGGCGGTAATCTCGGGATGTTCCAGCGTTGCGGCGCACGCCTTCTGGATGGCGAGAAACTGGCCGCTGTCGGTATTGTCTTTTACGTTGGCGTAGGCGGAGACGAGCAGGGGATTGCCGCACACGAAGCCCAGGCGCCAACCGGTCATATTGAATGCCTTGCTCATCGAATGCAGTTCGACGGCCACGTCCTTCGCGCCCGGCACAGATAAAATGGACAGCGGTTTGCCATCAAACACGAGCGCACCATAGGCCGCGTCCGAAACAATGATCAGCCGGTGCTGGCGCGCGAACTCCACCGCGTTCGCAAAAAACTCCGCCGTGGCGCTCGCGCCCGTCGGGTTGTTGGGATAATTGAGCACGATCGCCTTGGCGCGTTTAAGCACGTCGCGCGGAATCGAGTCGAGATCGGGCAGAAATCCGTTCGCTTCGGTCAGCGACAGGTTGTGAACTTCGCCGCCGTACCATTTCGCGTGCGTGCCAAACACAGGATAACCTGGCACTGTCATAATGACGACATCGCCCGGATTGATCAGCGTCGCCGGCAGGATCGACAATGCCGCTTTGCTCCCGATGCTGTGGACAATTTCGGCTTCAGGATCGAGGCCTTTCACGCCGAACACGCGTTCCATCCACTGCGCGGCGGCGCGGCGGTACTCGGGCCCGCCGTTGTCGGCATAGCCACGATTGTCGGGCTTCTGCACCTCTTCGGATAGGGCGCGCACGCTGAGCGGGAGCGCCATTTCGTCGGGTTCGCCGACACCGAGGTCGATCAACTCGACGTGTGGATGGGCGGCCAGCGCGGCGCGTTTGGCGCGTTTGATCTTCTCAAATTTATAGATGGCCGTGCTCTTGCCGAACGTCTTGCCACCGATGCGTTCGGCGAACAATTGCTGTATGTAAGACTCCGTCATGGGCAATTTCAATAGACACAAAACGCCCCACCTTGTCAATGCGCCGCCGCCGCTCGAGCGCGGCCAACAGCTTTCGGCAGAGACCCTCACCCCAACCCTCTCCCCTCAAGAGGGAGAGGGGAGCCTCCTCGCCCCTTGGGGGAGAGGATTGAGGTGAGGGGTGTTGGTGTACTGTCCAAAGGTTTCAACGAGCCGCCGATTTTCTCCGTGACGCGATTGGCGCCGAACCGTATTGTTCCTGGGTATGGAGATCATCCGCACCGTTCGGGAGATGCGGGCGGCGTCCGCCACGATGAAACGAGGGGGACGCCGCGTGGCGCTGGTACCGACGATGGGCGCGTTGCACGAGGGGCATGTGGCGTTGATGCGCCAGGCGCGCAGCCAGGACGCGGCGGTCGTGGTGAGCATCTACGTCAATCCGACGCAGTTCGGGCCACACGAAGATTTCAAGCAATACCCGCGCAATCTGGAAGCCGACGGGAAGTTGTGCGACCGCGAGCAGGTGGATGCGGTCTTTGCACCGGCGGATGATGAAATGTATCCGGCTGGAATTACTGCCACGTGGGTGGAGGAGACGAAACTCGCCCAACGATTCGAGGGCGCGACGCGTCCCGGACATTTTCGCGGCGTGTGTACCGTCGTCGCCAAACTCTTCAACATCGTCCAGCCCGATCTGGCGGTGTTCGGGCAAAAGGACTACCAGCAACTCAAGATCGTGCAGCGCATGGTGCGCGATCTCTGTTACCCGATTGAAATCGTCGCCACGCCGACCGTCCGCGAACCGGACGGATTGGCGATGAGCAGCCGCAACCAATTGCTCTCGGAATCGTTTCGCGCCCAAGCCACCGTGCTCTGGAAAGCCCTCAACGTCGCGTACGACCTGTTCAAGGAAGGTGAACACAATGCGCAGCGCCTCGAAAGCGCCATCCAGCGGACTATCGCGCTTGCACCCGCCGCGAGGCTCGATTACGTCCAGATCGTCAACGCCGACTCACTCGAACCTGTCCACGAAGTCCGGCGCGGGAATGTCGCTCTCCTCGCGGCACACGTTGGGAAGGTGCGGCTTATTGATAATTTGATTTTGTGAGACGCCCAGAGCGTGGCGACGAGGATGCGCAGACAAGCCGTCGCGGCAGTTCCAAGAGGGTATCAAGTATTGATGACGACCCCTTCACTTCTTTCTCCTGATTTCAAGCATGGATTCGTAGTGCTTAGCGATGACGCCCTTGTAGTGGGCATTGATTAACTCTGTGATTGCTCGGAACAATTCCTCGCATTCGGGCTTCGGTAAATTGATGTGGTCGGAGTATGTGCCAAGAAGGGCAATGTACTCCTCTGCCGTATATTGCTCATCCCAAGGATACCGTTTCGTGATTGGCTTTTCAAACAGGTCAAGCCCGGGCCCCGTCCCCAGCGGTTCTGGAACTTTGGACTTTGCCCGGCAAAGCGTGGGAGCAGTTTTCCGATAGATGTTTTGAACCTCGGCGAAAAAGCCCTCGTCCCTTTGGATATGCACATTTGAGAACACCGCAAGGGACCCACCACGCTGAAGGATTTGTGACACCTTAGTGTAGCGGATGGCGGGGTCAAGCCAGTGAAAGGACGTCGCAGCGATAGCGAGAGGATACTTCGTTGTTTTGGGGTTCCAACTCTCGAAAGACTCGGCAATGACTGTGACGTTATCGTAGCCTTGGAACTTACGACTTGCCACGGCAGCCAGGTTTGTTCCGATATCGAGACAGGTCATGTGGTAACCGCGGTCGGCGAACGGTTTTGTGGCTTGCCCCGTCCCGCATCCGATCTCGAGAATACTGCCTTGGGCGGGGATGCGGGAAAGCCTGAGAATGTCCTCGATCAAAGCAGCGGGGTACCCCGGGCGCCGCGAATCATAGAGCGTCGGCACTGTATCAAATGTCTTTTTCAGAATGTTTCTACGGACTGGCATAAGATTCCCATTCGTTTGACCGAACATAGTAAATGGGACAACGTTTCTGGCAAAAGATAAAATTGCATACGCTCCTCCCTGCCTGCACAGAGGAGGCTTCTTTCCGCCCCCGGGCCCGGGACTCCACGGCGCGGGCACCGTGGGCGCAAGCAGGGCCGCTCGCGCCACCAACGCCTTGCCGGAGGGCATTGGTGGGGAGCGAACGTGGGCTAAACGCGCCTTGTAAATCACGAAAGCGCTTGTGGGAGCGATTTGCTCCGCAGGTTTCGCCTGCGGCTCAGCTTCCAATCGCGACCGGTCGCGGTTACAAACCGCTCGTAGAAGGATAGGCTTTTGCTACGGGATCAGCACGACCTTGCCGTGGGCACCGGGCTGCATGACCAATTCATGGGCGCGGGGGGCATCTTGCAGGGGAAGTTCCTGGTTGATGATGGGTTTTAGCGAACCATTGGCCAACCCGGCCGTCAACGCATCGTGGATGGCGATGATTTCTTCGCGGGAACCGTTCCACAGCATCATGCCGAGTATGACTGCATCGCGGGCCATGGCGTCGCGCGGGTTGATCTGGACGGGACCACGAGAGCCGATGACGACCACGCGCCCGCCTTTGGCGAGAAGCGTGAGGTCTTTGCCGAGATTGATGTGAGCGGCCATTTCCAGAATTACGTCCACGCCGCGACCATTGGTCAGCGCCATCAACTTTTCCAGATAATCGGGCTGCGTGTGATCGAGGACATGATGCGCGCCTTGCTCGCGGGCGAGCGCGAGGCCGCGTTCGGTACCGGCGGTGCCGATAACGGTCAGACCGTGCGCTCGGGCCAGTTGCACGGCGGCGATGCCGACACCGCCGCTCGCACCGTGAACGAGAACCGTCTCTCCTTTTTGCGCGTGCGCTCTGATGAAGAGCCCGCGATAGGCCGTCGCATAGGGAACATTCATCCCCGCACCTTGCGCGAATGAAATATTCGGCGGGAGCTGGTGAACCTGCCAATCGTCGCAGAGAACACGTTCGGCGTATGCACCATCAGCAGACCCGCTCGTTGTTCCGCCGGTATAGACGCGATCGCCGACCTTCACGCTCGTCACCCCGGTGCCCACCGATTCGACCACGCCACTCGCGTCTGAGCCGGGCGTGTAGGGCAAAGGCTGTTTCGGCACGGCATTGCCGGCGCGACGGTATGTATCGACCGGGTTCACGCCGGTGGCATGGACGCGGACGACGACCTGACCGGGAGCGGGCTTCGGGTCGGGCAGGTCCTCCAGCTTCATCACCTCAGGCCCGCCGAATTGATGGACTCGGATTGCTTTCATAGTTGCTCAGTGTACCGTCCCGAACAGATCGTGACAATGAGATGCATGATGTACCCCTCACCCATCCTCTCCCCCAAGGGGAGAGGAGTGATTTTTTGCACTGTGCCTTGGTGATTTCCTCTCCCCTCCGGGGGAGAGGATCAAGGTGAGGGGGCAGTCGTCATATGAATCGCATCGCAGCTCCGATCCTATCGCTGCGAATCCTGCGGCAGGACCGCGATGTCGAGTTTTTGCGACCGCCGCAACACCGTCAGCGTGGTGCTGGCCCCGATCTTGTCGGCGGTCAGCATCCGATGCAAGTCATCAATCACGGCCACAGGCTCGCCATCGAGGGCGAGAAGTACGTCGCCTTCCTCAATCCCCGCTGCCTTGGCCGGGCCGCCTTCCTCCACCGCGATGACCAACACAGCACTGTCGTTGGTCAATTGATGGAAGCGCACGAGCCGGCGAGGCAGGTCGATGTTTTGACCCGCGATCCCGAGTTGGGCGCGGCGGATCTTGCCGTCGCGCATCAGGTAGCCGAGGACGAATTTCGCGGTGTCCACGGGGACTGCGAAGCAGATACCTTGCGCGGGCAAAATCACTGCCGTGTTCACGCCGATGACTTCGCCGCGCGAGTTCACGAGCGGACCGCCCGAGTTGCCCGGATTCAATGCGGCGTCGGTCTGGACAATACCGTCGATTAACCGTCCCGACTGGGTGCGGAGCGACCGGCCCAACGCACTGACGATCCCGGCCGTCACTGTGCATTGGAAGCCGTAGGGATTACCGATGGCGATGGCGACCTGTCCCACGCGTAAATTGGCCGAGGTGCCGAGCTTTACGGGCACGAGGTCAGGCGCGTGGATGCGGATTACGGCAAGGTCCGTGTCCGGATCCTCTCCAATGAGGTGGGCTTCGTAGGTGCGACCATCGGTGAGCATGACCTCCAGCCGCGCCGCATTATGGACGACGTGGCTGTTCGTGAGGATGAACCCGTCCGGCGTAAAGATGAATCCGGAACCGCTGCCGCCACGGCCGAGTCGTCCACCGGGGCCGCGTTGCTGCATGTCGATCTTCACCACAGATGGGCTGACCTTTTCCGCAGTGCTGGCGACGGCCTGTGAATACGCATCCATGAGTTCCTCGTCGCTCGGGGTTTGTTCTACGGCGATCTGAGGCTCAACGCCCGTCGGCGCGTCATTGAAGATGAATTGAAAGCGAGGTTTCATTGTTCCTTCACCATTTTCGTGTAATAATGATGCGCAAAGTAGGCGAGAAGTTGCTTCTCGGCAAGTGATGGCGACGAATACACAGCGGAACTACGATTTTTTGATCATCGGCAGCGGCATTGCGGGGTTGACGTACGCCCTGAAAGTGGCCGGCGCGGGCACGGTCGCGATCATCACCAAGAAACAGCGCGCGGAGAGCAACACCAACTACGCGCAAGGCGGCATCGCGGCGGTCATGGCCAAGGATGACTCGCTGGAGTTGCACGTGCGCGACACGCTCGAATCAGGGGCGGGCTTGTGCAAGGAAGACGTCGTCCGCACGATCATCGGCGAGGGCCCGGCGCTGGTGCGGGAGTTGATCGACTTCGGCGTGAAGTTTACCGAGAAGGAAAACGAACGCGGCCAGTACGATCTAGGGCGTGAAGGCGGCCATACGCGGCGGCGCGTGCTGCACGCCGGCGACATCACCGGGCGCGAGATCGAGCGCGGGCTGCTGGCACAAGTGGCGAAGCACGAGAACATCACCGTGCTGGAAGAATCGCTGGCTGTGGACCTCATCACGACGAAGAAACTTGGTCTCACCGGACCCAACCGATGTCTGGGGTGTTACGCGCTGGACCGGAAACGCGGCGTGGTGGAGGTCTTTGCGGCGAAGATTACCCTGTTGGCGACCGGCGGATCGGGCAAGGTGTATTTGTATACGACGAATCCTGACATTGCCAGCGGCGACGGCGTGGCGATGGCGTACCGCGCGGGGGTCAGCGTCGCCGACATGGAATTCATCCAGTTTCATCCCACGTGCCTGTACGACCCGAAGGCGAAATCGTTTCTCATTAGTGAAGCCGTGCGCGGCGAAGGGGCGGTCTTGCGGGGCAAGGACGGCGAGCCGTTCATGAAGCGGTACCATCCGATGGCTGACCTCGCGCCGCGCGACGTGGTGGCGCTGGCCATCGATGCGGAAATGAAAAAGACGGGCGCCAACTACGTTACCCTCGACATCACCCACAAGGACCCGGAGTTTGTGAAGAAGCGGTTCCCGAACATCTACGCGAAATGCCTCGAGTACGGGTACGACATGACACGGACGGCGATTCCTGTCGTGCCGGCGGCGCATTATCAGTGCGGCGGCGTGGTGACGAATGTGGATGGTGAGACCGAGATGGTGGGGTTGCTGGCGGCGGGCGAGGTGGGCTGCACCGGGTTGCATGGCGCAAATCGTCTGGCAAGCAATTCGCTGTTGGAGGCGCTCGTTGTCGCCCACCGCGCGGCGGATGTAGCACTGAAGCAGCATCCCACGCTGGACATTCCGCGCATCGCGCTTCCGTTGTGGGAAAGCGGCAATGCTGCCGACGCGGACGAACTCGTCGTGGTCACGCACAACTGGGACGAAATCCGCCGTCTCATGTGGGACTACGTCGGGATCGTGCGCACGGACAAGCGGCTGTTGCGCGCGCGGGCGCGCGTCCAGAACCTGCAACGGGAGATCAATCAGTTTTACTGGGACTACAAGGTGACGCCGGACCTGATCGAGTTGCGCAATCTCGCGCTGGTCGCGGAGTTGATTATCGAGTGCGCACTGCAACGGAAGGAATCGCGCGGCCTCCACTACACACTTGATTACCCGAAGCGCGATGATGTGAATTGGAAGCGAGACACGAGTCTTCGTATCGCGTGAACAAGATGAAGACTGCGGAGACGGCCACCCCCGACGGGCCGGACGCGTCATTATGGACGCGCGCGACGTGGATGATGGGGCTGGCCGCGATTTACCTCATCGCGTTGGGTGCGTTCTGGTTTTCGCTCGGCTACCAGTATTCACCGGAAACGTATCGCGTGAGTCCCGTGGAGATGGGAACGGCGGGGCAGGTGTGGTTTCTTATCGGGCTGGCGATGGCGATTGTCATCGTGGTCTGTGGCAGTCGCAACGGAGAAACCTGTCGGCGCACGTTGCGGGCGAGCATTCCGCTGGCCGTGGCCGCGGGGATAACGCTGGGGAAAGTTGTCCTGCACCAGCCGATGCAGTTTCTTGACGTACTCCTGTTGAGTCTGGGGTGCGGATGGAGCGTGACCCTTGGGGGCACACGGTGGAAGTGCCTGAACGGGGAGGCTGCCAAATGGTTGTCCATACTCGCATGGGGTGGGGCGGTCGCGCTGGCGACTTATTTCATCTGGCAACAGGTCCACTATCTGCGCAATTTCGCGCTGGGCTACTTTGATTGCGGGAACGAAGCGCGGATCATGTACAACACGCTGTACCATCCCCGCGAATTGTTTCTGAGTCCCAATCCGGACTATCCGATATTTTGCGATCACTTCCGGCCGGGCGTTTTACCGTTTGTGCCGTTCTGGCTGTTGGTGCCGCGACTGGAGGTCACCATTCTCTTCCAAGTGGCGACCACGATCGGCGTTGTGGTGCCCTTGTACGCAATTGCCCGGGAACGATGGACCGACACCGTGGCCGCGCGACTGTTGATTGTGGGTTGGCTGGCGTATCCCTCGGTGTCGCAATTGATCTACAACGCGTCCTACGGATTCAGTTGGGGGCGGCTGTGCCTGCCCTTGTATTTTGTGGCGCTATGGCTGTGGTTGCGCGGACGAAATGGCTGGGCGTTGGCGGCAATCGTGTGGGCCGTGCTCATCAAGGAGGAGGCGGCGGTTTACCTCGGGATGTTTGGTCTCTATCTGGTGCTGTTTCAGCGGCAACGACGGCTCGGCTGGGCGCTGGCTGTCGGCGGGTTCGCCTATTTCTGGCTCCTCACGACGCTGGTCATTCCGGCGTTCGATGGTCACGGATATAGAGAGTTGGCCTATTTTGCCGGCTTGGGAACACGGCACGAGGACATTCTCTTTTCACCG